>OMGK01000002.1_pt1 | contig 203721 bp, 180 predicted proteins | sample 1645881 | NCBI WGS metagenome assembly OMGK01 (sample SAMN00849303, study PRJEB25192) | human gut metagenome
TGGGCCGTGTCTCAGTCCCAATGTGGCCGGTCACCCTCTCAGGTCGGCTACTGATCGTCGCCTTGGTGGGCTGTTATCTCACCAACTAGCTAATCAGACGCGGGTCCATCTTATACCACCGGAGTTTTTCACACCATGTCATGCAACATTGTGCGCTTATGCGGTATTACCAGCCGTTTCCAGCTGCTATCCCCCAGTACAAGGCAGGTTACCCACGCGTTACTCACCCGTCCGCCACTCAGTCATAAGCAACTTCATCCCGAAGAAATCTGTCGCAAATGCTTCGTTCGACTTGCATGTGTTAAGCACGCCGCCAGCGTTCATCCTGAGCCAGGATCAAACTCTCATAAAAAGTTTGCCTCGTCAGTTATAAACTAACTAGCTTAAATAGTTTTACCAAAACTTACTGTTTAGGTTCGTGTATCTTTCGATACTCGCAAGATTCATTAATGAATCATTTTAAAATTCTCAAAGAATTTCAAGGTTGTCTTTCTATTCAGTTATCAAAGATCTGTATCACTCAAACCCAGTATTTATCTGGTGTTTTAAGTCTTATTTGTTACCGCTTACCGCGGCGACTTGTATATAATATCATCAGGTACACACATTGTCAACAACTTTTTTCAAAAAGTTTCAAAAAAGTTCAATTTTTTTCAATCATTGACTTTTAAGCGAGACTGACATGGCTGCGAAACCGCTTGTTTGCTGACTTTCTGCACATTTACATTGTAATCAGAAAGCAAAGACCTACTGTTATATTCCTGTATGCATTTTTAGTAGGTGATAATTCTTGCTGGTTGAGATATTTTCAGAATAAAAGCACACGCAAACATCCAATACAGCTTATTGCGTAGGTCTCTGCTCTGAAGCCATAGCAATATTATAAGAAAACCACCCACTAATTATGTTATCCAATAGCTTCTAGTAGGCATTCGCCCCATAACACAGCACCCACATCCCTATAACACATTCCCGTAACACATCTTCTCATTGCAATCTGCCATAACGCATTAACACATTTTCTCAATCACTCAAATATTGACATAGTAACAACATCAATATACTTTCGAAGCCACTTATTTACTGTCTTTTTTCATTATACCCATTAAATAAAGGAGGTCTTATGCGACCTCCCTGATTATTCCTATGCTTTTAATGCATTCTTAGCTTCATCTGTTATCTCTCTCTGATAAGCTATCTCATTTTCAATATTTCTTGCAACCTCATTAGCAGTATATGCTGCATCTATTACTTTCTTAAGCACATTTCCAACATCATCTGCTTTTTCCTTCTGCTTTGATGAATTATCATAAATATTCTTCATAGCTGTGACCGTTTCATCAACCGAGGTCTGTACTTTATTAATTGTGTCTGTTATCTCTTTGGACGACTTAGCTGACTGAGCAGCAAGATTTCTTACCTCACTGGCAACAACAGCAAATCCCCTGCCATGTTCACCGGCTCTTGCGGCTTCTATTGATGCATTAAGTGAAAGTATATTGGTTCTGTTAGATATTGAACTAATAACAGCTGCAAATTCTTCAATCTTCTTAGACAAAGCTTCAAGTTCTTTAATCTTAGCTGAAGACTCCTCCACAACTTTATTCATTGATTCTATCATTCCAAGAATCTCTTCTACACTTGACATGCTTTCCTTAACCAGATTAAGAGATGTATCTGACGAATTAATAACATCAAATGCATCTTTTTCAAGCTTTTCCTGTGAATCATCAAGTCCATTAAGAATATTGGTGAGATTATTCACCATTGCTTCGTTACTCATAAGTAATCCCCCATCCTGTGTATTTTATATCAGTTTAATTGCTTCCTGAACATTATTAACACCAATTATTTCAATTTTATCATTCTTCTTTATGTTTTTCAAGCATACACCCGGCAATATACATGTTTTAAAACCAAGCTTAACAGCTTCATTAACTCTCTGTTGTGCCTGGCTTACAGCTCTCACCTCACCTGCAAGTCCAACTTCACCAAATATAACTGTCTTTTCGTCTATTGCCCTGTTCTTAAAGCTGCTCACAAGGGCCATCACAATTCCCAAATCAAGCGCTGGCTCACTTACTTTAATTCCACCTGCAACATTCACATAAGCATCACTGCCTGACATATGTATACCTGCTCTCTTTTCAAGAACAGCCATAAGAAGATTAACCCTGTTATAGTCAGTACCTGCAGCAGTCCTTCTTGCCATTCCAAAATTAGAATCGCACACCAGTGCCTGAATCTCTACCATTATAGGGCGTGTTCCTTCCAAAAGGCACACAACAACTGAACCTGATGCATTCTCTGGTCTTCCATTAAGCATATATTCTGATGGATTCTCAACTTCCGACAGGCCGCTCTGCTGCATTTCAAATACACCAATTTCATTAGTTGAGCCAAATCTGTTTTTTACGCCTCTTAATATCCTGTATGAAGCATATCTGTCGCCTTCAAAATAAAGCACCGTATCAACCATATGCTCAAGCATTCTTGGTCCGGCAACTGTTCCTTCCTTGGTAACATGTCCTACAATGAATATAGTAATGTTCAGTCCCTTCGCAAGCTGCATAAGTATTGATGTTGTCTCTCTTACCTGAGAAACACTTCCAGGCGCTGCTGCCACATCTTCTTTATACATAGTCTGTATCGAATCAATTATCACAATCTCAGGCTTATTTCTTGTAAGAATATCTTCTATGCTATCTAAGCTTGTCTCACATAATAACTTAAGTGTTCCACTGCATTGGCCAATTCTGTCTGCCCTTAGCTTTATCTGCTTTAGCGATTCTTCACCGGATATATAAAGTACATCTTTTCCTGCTGCTGACAGGTTGTAACACATCTGAAGCAGAAGTGTTGACTTTCCTATTCCAGGATCTCCTCCTACAAGCACTAAAGAACCCGCAACAATTCCTCCACCAAGCACTCTGTCAAGCTCAGCTATACCTGTGGATGTTCTGTCATTTTCTTCAAAGCTTACACTATTTATCTCTACAGGAACAGGCGCTGATGATGCCGCTGCCCTCTGGCTTGTGCCTGCTATTCCTTTGGCTGACTTAGGTTTACTTACTGGTTCTTCTACAAATGTGTTCCATTCCTTACACGCCGGACACTGCCCGAACCATTTAGCAGACTCATATCCACATTCTTTACAAAAAAAAGCTGTATTCTTTGCCTTTGCCATACATCCCCCTAAAAAAGGCTGCCACAACATATAAATGTGTAGCAGCCCTGTAAAATCAAAATACTTTTAATTATAATCAAGCCTTCTTAATATCTACTTTAACAGGCTTCTCACCATCAAATTCAACTGAAAGAACAAGCTTACCACCCATATTAGTAGCCATTGTTCCTGCATCTTTATCGTTAATTCTGATATCATATGATGTACCTTCTTCAAGGCCTAATGTAATCTGTGCATCCTCATTACCTTCTACCATAAATGATACACTTGTATCTGTTGCCTTAAAATCATTAACAGCTGTACCCGGAACAGATTCATATACAAAAGAGCCGTTCTTCTCAAGCTTTGTGATTTCGTTAAATGTCTTAACTTTGTATGTATCCCCACAATGTTCGAAATCTGGCAGCTTTGACTTGGTATCCAACTTATAATTACCAAAACTGATTGCTCCATCCGCTTCTGAACGAATCAATTCATTTACTACTGGCATATTATTATCCTCCTATATGTTACGATATGTATGTACTGATTATACAATAAACTGACAAAAAGCGCCAGCAATTTGTCAGTTGTTTATTGTTTATTTATTAATTTATTTATTCATTCCTCTCTTGAGAGTAAAGTTAAGCTTATTGTCCTTTACAGTTATCTTCACTTTATTGCCAGCGTGGACTTTTCCCATAAGAATCCGCTCTGCAAGAACATCTTCAACCTCATTCTGGATTGTACGGCGTAATGGTCTTGCACCATATTTAGAATCATACCCCTTATCAACAAGCCACTGTCTAGCTGCATCATCAAGCTCTATTGATAATTTCATCTGTTCCATAATACGCTTATTGACATTGGCAATCATTATATCGACAATCTGTGCTATCTGCTCTTTTCCAAGAACATGGAATACAACTATATCATCTATTCGGTTAATGAATTCTGGCTTGAATATTCTCTTAACCTCGTCCATAACCTTGCCCTTCATCTCCTCATGATTCTGCTGCTCAGTCATTCCTGACGAGAATCCCAGTGATTTAGGTGATACAATATTTTCAGCTCCAGCATTGCTAGTCATTATAATTATAGTATTCTTGAAATCTATAACCCTGCCTGTTGAATCAGTGATATGCCCGTCGTCAAGCACCTGTAAAAGTATATTAAATACATCCGGGTGGGCTTTCTCAACTTCATCAAAAAGAATTACAGAGTATGGATTTCTTCTTACCTTCTCACTAAGCTGTCCTCCCTCATCATATCCAACATATCCCGGAGGTGAACCTATAAGCTTTGACACCGTATGCTTCTCCATAAATTCCGACATATCAACTCTTATAAGAGAATTCTCTGTACCAAACATAGCATCTGCCAGTGCCTTTGAAAGTTCTGTCTTACCTACACCCGTAGGTCCTAAAAACAGGAATGAGCCAATTGGTCTGTTAGGATCTTTAAGTCCTACCCTTCCTCTTCGGATTGCTTTAGCAACTGCTGTAACAGCCTCGTCCTGTCCAATAACTCTGTTGTGCAGAGTTTCCTCAAGCTTCATAAGACGTTCTGATTCTGCCTGTGCAATTCTCTGTACAGGAATCTTTGTCCATGTTGATACAACAGAAGCAATCTCATCCTCATCAACAATAAGATTATTCTCATTAATGCTGTCCTGCCATTGCTTTGTCATTTTTTCAAGCTGTTCTTTTTTCTTTAACTGTTTCTTCTTAATTTCACCAGCCTGCTCATAAGCTTCTGACTTTATTGCTTCTTCCTTATCCTTGGTAAGCTGCTCTATCTGTGCCTCTAATGTCTTAATCTCATCAGGCATTACATATGCATCAAGCCTTGTCTTAGAAGATGCTTCATCAATAAGATCAATAGCCTTATCAGGAAGGAATCTATCATTGATATATCTCTTAGATAACTTAACAGCTGCAACTACTGCCTCATCTGTAATTGTAACATGATGATGCTCTTCATACCTGCCCTTAAGGCCTCTTAATATCTGAATTGCCTCTTCTGCCGTAGGTTCTTCAACCTTAACAGGCTGGAATCTTCTCTCAAGAGCAGCATCCTTCTCAATATGTTTTCTATACTCCTCAAGAGTTGTAGCACCAATAAGCTGGATTTCTCCTCTTGCAAGAGATGGTTTTAATATATTAGACGCATCTATTGCTCCCTCTGCTCCTCCAGCACCTATTATTGTGTGAATCTCATCCAGAAAAAGTAATACATTTCCAGCATTTTTAACCTCTGCTATTACCTTCTTGATTCTTTCCTCAAATTCACCCCTGTACTTAGAACCGGCAACCATACCTGACAAATCTAATGTCAGAAGACGCTTGTCCTTAATTGTCTCAGGCACATTTCCTTCAACTATTCTGGCTGCAAGTCCTTCTGCTATGGCAGTCTTACCAACTCCCGGTTCACCTATAAGGCAAGGATTATTCTTAGTTCTTCTGCTCAATATCTGAATAACCCTCTGAATCTCTTCTTCCCTGCCAATAACAGGGTCCAATCTGCCTTCTCTTGCCATCTGTGTAAGATCCCTGCTGTACTGGTCGAGAGTTGCTGTGCTTTTTTTATCATTTCCTCTTGGTCTTCCATTCTGGAAATCTTCTTTAACCCTGCCGGCATCTTCTCCCATAGCCATAAGAAGATCAACATACATCTTCTTGACAGGAACCCCTATAGTATTAAGAAGCCTTGAAGCTACGCTGTCTGTTTCTTTTATTATTGCTATTAAAATGTGTTCTGTTCCTATAAGCTCTGACTTAAATCTTGCTGCCTCTCTTGCTGCATTATCGAGTATATGTCTGACCCTTGGAGTATATCCTGATGGTTCTTTGACATTAACTACACTATCTGGTGCTATAAGCTGGCACACAAGATTAATTATCTTCTCATCCGTAATATCATTGCTAAGAAGAACTGAAGATGCAAGTCCGCCCTCCGCTTTGATAAGTCCTATAAGAAGATGCTCTGAACCTATATAACCATGACCTAACATAGCCGCTGTATCTGCCGCATAATTAAGTGCCTCCTGCGCTTTGCTGGTAAATCTGCTCTGCATATCTATAACCCTTTCTATGATTAATTTCGTAAATATCTGTTAATGTATTGTTGGAAGATGTTCTCTTATAAAATCAGCTCGTGACACTTCCAGTTCCTCTTCATCCATATCCTTGTTAGAAATCATAAGAAGATTTGCCGGATGAATTCCAATCATAAGCTGATATATATTACTCTCATCAAATCCGTCAGCCTTAATAAGCCCTGATGCAAGTCCGAATCTTATCTGGGAAAGTAGCAGCTCTCCATCATTAAGTGTAACCTTTCTGGCATATTTTAACACACCATATGACCTGTACACCATATCAAGTGCTGTCATTTTTCTTTTTGTAATATACTGCTTCCTGTAATTTCTTTCCTGTGCAACAATCTGTTCTGCTATATTATCCAGATTGTCAATTATATCTTTCTCACTCTTTCCAAGTGTTACCAGATTAGTAAGCTGGTATATATCACCTAAAGCTCTGTTATTGTCACTCTCCATTGCTTTTAGCACAAGTCCGAATCTTCCAACCTCAGGAATCAGCCCTGATATTTTATCATTTCCTGCAAGCGCTGGCAAATGTAGCATATAACTTGCTCTCATTCCTGTACCTGCATTAGATGGAAGGGTTGTAAGATAGCCAAACTTCTGATCATACGAATAGTCAAGTACATCTCCGATAACATCATCCATCTTATCAGCCAGTGTATACGCTTTCTGCATATTCATTCCGGCAGCAAATGCCTGTATTCTTATATGATCCTCTTCATTAATCATTATTGACACATCTTCATCAGGTGCAACAAATCCTGCTGCGTAATCCTGCTTTTCAAGATACGGACTTATAACATGTCTCTCCCTCATGCCCATCTTCTGATAAGCATCAAGATAGTCAAAATTATATGAATTATAACCGCTTATTGGCGACACTGTCTTTAACTGGTCAGTAACATTTTTTACCAGCTTTTTAGCATCTGTGTCTGACATCTTGTAAGAAAAGTTATATCCATTAATATTACGGGCAAGCCTTACTCTGCTTGATATAACAACATCAGAGTTATTGCCGCCCTCTTCAAACCATCTAAGCATCGTGACCGCCTCCCTGTGTTGAATCATCCGTATTATCCATTTTCTTTAACTGGTGAATCATGTCCCTTAATCTGGCTGCCTCTTCATAATTCTCTATCTCAACAGCCTCTCTTAACTTTATCCCCAGTTCCCTGATACGGCTTTCATAATCATCATTTTCATCCTGCATGACTGGCAGAGTATCTGTCTCATTATTTCCATCAGACAGCCCTGAGTACTTCTTATATATCTTTCCCCTATGAACTGAATCTCCATGCAGTCTTTTCATATTATCCTCAATAAGAGGTCCGAATACCCCATAGCACTCAGCACAACCAAATTTACCAACCATAGTAAATTCATCAAATGTCATTCCACAACCAGGGCATCTGATATGCATCATAGGACCATCTTCCACCTGGGCTGAATTACCAGCCAGCAGACCCGTCAGAAGCCTTACAAATGGAAACTCCGCATCTGAACTATCTGACATTCCTGCAAAATTAAGCCTTCTTGCACAATCCATGCATATATGGTGTTCCTTCTTAACTCCGTTAATTATTTCTGTATAATGAATTGAAGCTTCATTCTGATGACAATTCTCACAAAGCATATTATTCCTTTCCAGTCAGGAATCACATTCCTGCTTTATTCAAATACTCTCATCTTAGTTAAAGCATAGTAAGGACCAAAATATGTTATTAATGCAACCATAAAGGCTATTACCAGTGCCAGAACATTAGATGATGTAAGTGTATACATTCCCTTATATGAAAGCCATGTAAACACGCCCATTACAAGTGCCGATATACCTGGTTTTGCAAATACACTTATATACGGCATCGTATAATCAATCTCTTGATATAAGGTTCTTAGATTAAGTATAAATATTAATATTGGAAATGTTGCATTACCTATAACCACTGCATATATTCCTAGTGCCGAGAACTTAAGAAGCACGAATACCAGCACAACATGAACAGCAAGTGATATAGATGAATGAATCATTGGTACATTTACACGGTCAATTCCCTGCAGTGCTGTACTTGTAACTGTAGAGAGTGTATAGAATACTACCGCAATCGCACCTATTTTTAACATCATTCCACCCTGAACGCTGTTATAGCGGGAAAATAACAGCTTTATTATAGGCTGACCTATAATAAACAGCCCTACAAATGATGGAACAGCAATAAACATGTTAGTCTTTAATGTCTTAGTAATCTTATCATATATAGAATCATAATCCCTGTCTGTAAATGATGCAACAACGCTAGGCAGCATCGAAGCAGACATTGCAGATGCAACCCCCTGTGGAATTCCTATAAGCAGGCTGTAGCTTGAACTGAAATTACCAAGATCCATAGATATGCTCTTAGTAATATCTCTTCCAACCATTATATTGCTAAACATTACATCGTCTATCAAAGCACTTATCTGATAAAATGTCTGTCCAAGTATAATTGGTATCATTGTATATATGATTATCTTACAAATCTGCCCTGTGCTCTGGTTCTCTGTATGTCTGTCTTTTCTTTTCAGTCTGTTAAATGTCGGTGTATATACCGCATACAAAAATCCCATGAATAAAACAGCCGTAAGTGCTCCCATCGCAGTACCAAGCGTACTTCCTGCCGCTCCATATGCAGCCACATCAGGTGATGAAGCAAATGCTTTCATCATTCCATATCCTGCTGCAATACTAACAATCGCATTAACAATCTGCTCAAGTATCTGCGATACGGCAGTTGGAATCATTGTACTCTGTCCCTGAAAGAATCCTCTTATAACCCCAAGAATTGCAACAAGGAATATTGTCGGTGCAAGAATTCTTAATGGAATCGCAAGTCCTGGAAGTCCTCCTCCATATATAACATTCTCTATAAATGAAGCGCCAAAAAATACAAGAAGTGCTGCGATACCTCCTGTACACACTGCAACCATTAAAGAACATCTTAATACTTTAGCAGCACTTTTATATCTTTTCTTTGTAAATCTTGCTGACACAAGCTTTGATACAGCCATTGGCAGTCCGTACGAAGACAACACAAGCATTATATTATATATGTTGAAAGCAGCTCCATATATACCATTGCCTTCACTTCCTATAATGTTAACTACAGGAATTCTGTAAAGCATGCCTATTATCCTGACAAGAATGCCTGCGATTGCAAGAATACTTCCATGAACTATAAAATTACGTTTATTAGACTCCGACATATTCATCTCCAACTCTTATGTAATAATTGTTTTCGAATTAGATTTTACATCTTATATACAATAAAATCCATAAATTTTTTGTTAAAAAAGCCGTTCCAACCACATACGATTAGAACGGCTTATATTTTTATATTAATTAATTAAGAAATCAGCCAGCATCCATGTACCATTCTGTTTTACAAATGTATATGTAAGCGATGTCTTATATGTTGTATTACCTGTCTTGTAATCAACATAAAGGTCATAATATACATCACATGAGAAACATTTGTCTGAATACTTTCTGAAATTAGTAATAGATTCATTGTTGAACTGATAAGTATATGACTTACCCCACAGGTATGCCCATATAGCTGGAATGTCACTTACATATTCAGCCGCAGTACCAACCATATAGCTTGAAAGCTTAGAAAGACTTCCCCTGTTGATAATATAAGCTCCGTACTGTTCCGCTATTGTATATATCCTTGATTCCATACTTTTATACAATTCATCATCCGATGGATAGTAAATTGTATATCCTGTCTTCTTGTCATAATCAACTGTCAGATCTTTACCATTAAGCTTTGCTGTTATATCAGGCTTTGCTATAAGCTGTCCTACATCATACACATCATTAGTTGGTACCGTAACATAATCTGATACATGCAGACAAGGTGCAAACTTAACTTCTGACTCTGTCTTGTATGTATCAGTAACCTGTACTCCATTAATATAAACATCAGCACCTGTTGGAGCTGTTATTTTAACTTCTGCAAGGTCCTTTGTAAAATCTCCAAAAGAAATAGTTCCAAGAGTCCATTTATTAAATTTATGTGCATTCTTTCCTGCCGATTCAAGTTCAACCTTTGCTATCGGCGTATCACCTGCATATACTACATACACAGGAGTTTTTTCAGAATATTCACCAGCCTTTTTCTTATATGATACTGTACCGTCATTTAACCTGTCTGTAAAATATGCTGCTATCGTATCATTCGTTTCAAACTCATTTACTTTCACGTCATTATCTGATAAAAGTTTTCCAATCCCATCAGGAGTAAACTGATTCACAATCTTATCCATTGTTCCTGAGGGAATTCCCTCTTCATAATCCTTTAAAAGACTATGAAGCATAATTAATGTAATCACACCTGCCAGAAGAAGAATTCCGCAGTATATACATAAAAATTTTTTAAAATTTGAAAGCTTCTTTTTTCTTTTATTATTTCGTGGCATACTACTTTTCTCCTCCTTACTTAATTAAAAATGCTGTCGGACAGCTTCTTGGACCTGTTGGTGAATATGGTACATTTATTACTTCACCATCATAATACATCTGTGTTGATGTTCCACCATCCATTGTAGATGCATTTACAGCTCCATACTGTGCCATAATATCCTGTAGGTCTGAAAATGTAGCACCTATACTGTTAGGCTGTCTTCCATCTACTGCAAGAAGAAGAATCTTTCCATCTGCTGTCTGTCCTATGGCAGTTCTCGGATTAGTTCCCCCTGCAATACCAACAATATCCTGAGCCTCTCCATTAACAATAAGAAATGGACCAATATGATTGCTTATGCTTACGCAGTCTCTTATATTAAGTTCCTTTGCCTTTGCAGCATTCATATTACCAAGAACAAGCTTATTATCAAATGTAATTCCGGTAACATGAGATGTTCCGCCATTATCATTAAGAATCTCTCCGTCTTTCATTACAAGACCAATCGGCATTGCTGTATAAGTTGTTTCTCCATCAACAAATTCTCCGCCATTAACTCCTCCGATTGCATCATATCTCTTTGCAATATCTGCAACAACCATTCCATTTCCATTGGTAAATTCAGGAACTGTTCCCACAAATAATCTGCTTGGATCTTTTACAATCATGAGTTTTCCAGAATATGTAGCACCCTTTACGTCCACAATCTCAATATCAGGAGTTTCCGGATCCTGGGCTGCTGTATCAATATTTACAAGTCCCGCATCTGTTATCTCATCTGTATCTTTAATTGCGTTATTGGCCTTAATCTGGTCTATCTCATCCTGAGAGCAGAACCAGTTAGCAAGAAATCCTATTGCACTTGTCTCCTGTACAGAAAGTACAAACTGAATCTTTGCTGTCTTAGATGGTCCATACACAAGCATTGCCATAACAGCATACAGAAATATCACCAGAATAAGAATAGTTGACAAAAGTGTCGCACCGACTCTTCCTGCCCATACAAGAACTGGATTCTTCTTTTTATTTTTATTTCTTCTATTAGATGTATTGCCACCCTGTGGCTTATCGTTAGCATACGACTTTTCATCTTCATAGCTGTCATCTAAAACATCAAACGGATCAAAATCATCAATATCTTCAAGTTCAAAATCATCAACGATATCTATATCGTCAATATTATTCTTTCTTTTTGCCACTATAACTTCCTCCTAAACCGTTACTTAAAAACCCATCTTTTCTGAATCTGATAACTTACAAAGAACAATGCAAGATCAATTATTATCTTGGCAATTCCTGAAAGCACAATGCTTAATGCCAGTAGCTTTGTAGCAATATACACCAAAGCATAAGAACAAGCAAGCTGACAGAACCATAAAATGTAATATCTTACCACCGTCTGTTTAAGACCGGACTGTGATTTAAATACTGCATTTCTGTTAAGCGAGAAATTGAAAACTGATGAAAGCACTCTTGCCGCTGCTGTACTTATGAATATTCTTAAGCTGACTGTAAGCCCTATAAGCACAAATTCAAGCACATTAAATATTATATTATCTATAGCCCACGAAGCAATAGAGCTTCCTACATATTTCATGCCTGTGCTTTTAAATAAATATTTAAATATCACTTTGTATATCTTAATTGAATCTTTGACAGGATTAAAATGTGATGATGAATTATCTTCTATGTACACAGTTTCTATCGATTCTTCCTGAAATCCAATATTATACTTTTTGAAAGCAAGCAGCATATTAGTCTCATACTCAAATCGTTCGCCTTCTACCTTGTCAAATGTCTCAAGGTACTTGTAAGGTATTGCTCTTAAGCCGGTCTGTGTGTCCGAAATATTCAATCTGCAAAGTACCTTAAACACTCCACTAGTCATATTATTACCAAATTTACTTCTTGCCGGTACATCATCACCAGTAAAATCTCTTACGCCTAAAACAACATTGCCTGTACTGACCATAGTTTCACTGCATTTCTTAATATCTTTGGCACGATGCTGATTATCACCGTCTACTGTCACAACTCCATCAATATCTTTTCTATTCTCAAGGCAGAATTCAAATGCAGTCTTCAAGCCTCTTCCTTTTCCCTTGTTAACTTCATGTGTAAGAATTGTACATTCACTATGTGCTGCTACTTCATTAAAAGGAGCCATATGTTCCTCATCACTTCCATCATTAACAATAATGATGTCCTTAAAGCCTTCTTCAAGTAAAGCATCAACTACAGCTACAAGCTTATTATCAGGATTCAGTGACGGTATAATAACCGATACTTTCATAATATTCATCCCACTCTTTGCTAATATTTATAGTGCTTTTCCATTTAAACGCACCGTATTTAGAATATAATAATTTCCTAAAGATTGCAATAAAAATTTCATATACTGTGTAACAGGGTCATGCTGTAAGCCATAATATTGTATTGTAGATTAATTTTGGAGGACTTTTACATGAGTGATTTAGCAGCAACAAACTGCGGAGGATGCGGAGGATGTGGAGATAACTGCAATTCTATTGTATGGATTATCATTCTCCTTCTCCTCTTTGACGGAAATAACGGATGTGGATGCAACAATGGTTGTGGAAATGGTTGCAATTCCTTCTGGATTATAATTCTCCTCTTCTTCTGCTGTGGATGTGGCAATGGAACTAACTTCCTCAATGGCTTTGGTTGCGGATGCAACAGCGGATGTGGATGCAACAGTGGATGCGGATGCCAGTAATTATTTAATATGGGGCTGCCTTAAACGGCAGCCCTTATATATTAATTATTATTATGTTCCATCATACATTTTCCATCTATTTCATATATGGTATTCTCTTCTTCAACAAGTATATTGCCATTGTCCTGAACATCCATATTAATTACCATATCATAATTCCTTTTTTATATATTATATGGGCTTATTTATTAATTGCTAAGACTTACAGGAATAATTAAGACATATAACCTAATATATATAGAATAAAATATTCCGCCGAGAGTTCACATGAAAGAACTTCCCATAACAGAATTTGATATGCAGACACTGCCACAATTCATACAGCTTGCCAAAGCAATTCTTCCTTTTATGGAATTTAATACCCAGCAGACACTTAGTCCTCTGCTCCGTGCATATGAATTTTCATGTACAATGAACTATTACAGCCGCCCTGAAAGCCTTCGTATTGCGGCATGTTCTGCAAAGCCCCACCTTTCATTAAACAGTCCAATACAGGATATACTTTCAGATGAAAATATCATGAATGTTATTCTTACTTACTGTCCAGACAATCTCCGGAATATTCTGAGTAATTTTAAGAACTATAATAAAATGTCCGATTTATTCAACATTTTAAATCGTGATCAGAATGGCAGTAATAGTTTTCTTAATCCTGCCCAGCAAAAAATGTATGAAGCTTATACAGAACAGTTAAACAATCTTAATCTTTAATATTTGGAGGACTTTATGTCAGAATTAGATTTTAGAAAGCAGCTTCTTCTCAACGAATTCAAGACTTTATCCCAGGGAAAGAAAAATGATGAAATCATTCCTCTTCTTTTTGCTATTAATGATAAAGCTAAAAAATCCGGTATAACCTTCACAAAAGAAGATTGTCAGTTAGTCATCAACAGTATGTCTGGGCAATTAAGCGAAAAAGAGCTCAGGCTATTGCCTGAGCTTCTCTCTCTTCTTAATATGAATTAATGTTTTATTATTCTTAATTACTTTGCAACAATATTAACAATTCTTCCCGGTACATATATTTCTTTAATAATGTTACCAGAAAGCCTGCTTCCAAGTGCTTCCTTAGCGGCAGCAATTACACTGTCCTTGTCAGCATCCTTGGCGATATTGATAGTAGACTTAGTCTTTCCATTAATCTGGACTGCTATCTCAACCGTTGACTCAACTGTCTTAGCTTCATCGTATTCAGGCCATGTCTGCTGATATACTCTTCCGTTCTCGCCGATTGCTTCCCACATCTCTTCTGTAATGTGTGGAGCAACCGGATTAAGTAAGATAAGGTATGTCTTGAGTTCTCCCTTAGTAATCTTACCTGCCTTGCTGAAATCATTGAGCATAGTCATGAGCTGTGCAATAGCTGTATTGTATTTCAGATTCTCATAATCAAATGAAACTTTCTTAATTGTCTGATGCATCTTTGTCTCAAATTCCTTAGAGAAACCTTCCTCATCAGTCATTATATCCTGAAGCTTCCATACCCTGTCTAAGAATCTGCGGCAGCCCTTAACGCCATCCTCTGACCATGAAGCTGCTGCGTCAAATGCACCGATAAACATCTCGTATGTTCTTAATGTATCTGCACCATAATCTCTTACGATATCATCAGGATTAACAACATTGCCTCTTGACTTACTCATCTTCTCGCCGTTCTCACCAAGAATCATACCGTGGGATGTTCTCTTCTGATATGGCTCTGGGCAAGGTACAACCTTCTGGTCGTAAAGGAATCTGTGCCAGAATCTTGAATAGAGTAAGTGTAATGTTGTATGCTCCATTCCTCCGTTATACCAGTCTACCGGAAGCCAGTACTTAAGTGCTTCCTGACTTGCGAGTGTCTCTGTGTTATGTGGATCTGTATATCTTAAGAAATACCATGATGATCCAGCCCACTGAGGCATTGTATCAGTCTCTCTCTTAGCTGGTCCGCCACAGCATGGGCATGTTGTATTAACCCAGTCTGTCATGGCTGCAAGAGGTGATTCTCCATTATCTGTAGGCATATAACTTTCTACCTCTGGAAGAAGTAAAGGAAGTTCGCTCTCATCAACTGGAACATAGCCACATTTGTCACAATGAACAATTGGAATAGGCTCGCCCCAGTATCTCTGACGAGAGAATACCCAGTCACGGAGCTTATAATTAACCTTTGCATTACCAATTCCCTTTTCTGTAAGGAATTCAATCATCTTTTCCTTAGCTTCTTTAACTTCAAGTCCGTTAATGAAATCCGAATTAATAAGGACACCTGTTGCTACATCTGTAAATGCTGCCTCATTAACATCAACTTCTTCACCGTTCTTTGCTACAACCTGAATGATAGGAAGTTTAAATTTCTTGGCAAACTCCCAGTCTCTTTCATCGTGAGCAGGAACAGCCATGATAGCACCTGTACCATAGCTCATAAGTACATAATCTGATACCCAGATTGGAACTTCCTTGCCATTAACCGGATTAACTGCCTTAAGTCCGTCAATCTCTACACCTGTCTTATCCTTTGCAAGCTCTGCTCTCTCGAAATCTGACTTTCTTGAAGCCTGCTCTCTATAGCTTTCTATTTCATCCCAGTTCTTAATCTCGTCCTTATACTTATCAAGATATGGATGCTCTGGTGATACAACCATATAAGTAACACCGAAAAGTGTATCGCATCTTGTTGTATATATTCTTAACTTATCTTCCTTACCAGCAATTGCAAAATCAACCTCAGCACCTGTAGAACGTCCAATCCAGTTCTTCTGCTGTGTCTTAACTCTCTCGATATAATCGACATGGTCAAGTCCTTCTATAAGCTTATCTGCATAATCAGTAATCTTAAGCATCCACTCACTCTTGACCTTACGGACAACAGGTGAACCACATCTTTCACATACACCATTAACTACTTCTTCATTAGCAAGACCTACCTTACATGAAGTACACCAGTTGATAGGCATCTCCTGCTTATATGCAAGTCCAGCCTTAAAAAGCTTAAGGAAAATCCACTGAGTCCACTTGTAATAATCAGGATCTGTAGTATTAATCTCTCTGTCCCAGTCAAATGAATAACCAATTGACTGAAGCTGTTCCTTAAAATGATCTATATTATTCTTAGTAACTATCTTAGGGTGAATCTTGTTCTTAATAGCATAGTTCTCTGTTGGAAGACCAAATGCATCCCAACCCATTGGATATAAAACATTATATCCCTGCATTCTTCTCTTTCTTGCTACGATATCAAGCGCTGTATATGGTCTTGGATGACCTACATGAAGCCCCTGTCCTGATGGATATGGGAACTCCACAAGTGCATAATACTTTGGTTTTGAATAATCATTAGTTGCAGCAAAGGCTTTTTCATCCTGCCATACCTGCTGCCACTTCTTTTCAACTGTTTTGTGGTTATATACTGCCGACATAACACATTCCTCCTTAAAAACGCATAAAAACATTCTACACACATCACTTTAATTTGTCAATTAAATAGCCGTCTTTACATTATCGCTTTAAAGTGTTAAAATACCACTATTCGCATGAATATTAATATTTCTTACATGGAGGTTATAACATATGAAGACAAAGGTTGGATTCATAGGTTTCGGACTCATTGCAGGATCCTTAGCCCATGCCCTTAAAGAAAGCGGCAGGGATTATCATATAACTGCCACAAGCAGACATTTAGAACCAGTAATCGCTGCGGTTGCTGATGGTATTGTTGATGTCGCTGCTCCTGCGGTAGACGAAACATTTGCACAATGTGACATAATCCTGTTATGCACACCTGTAATTACTATCACAGAATATCTTACAAAATTAAAAGCCATTGCCAGTCCGGACTGCATAATTACCGACGTTGGAAGTGTCAAGACTATCATACATGAAGCAGCAGATTCATTAGGACTTAATGACCGCTTTATTGGTGGACATCCTATGGCTGGCTCCGAAAAAACAGGTTATGAGAATTCAAGTTCATCAATTATAAAAGGTGCAAGGTACATAATCACACCGACCAAAGAAACCAAGCCTGAAAAAATCGAATTCATGAAACAATTTGCATCAGATGTTGGCATGCGTCCTATCGTCATGGATTACCATGTGCATGACAAATCTGTTGCTGCCATAAGCCATGTTCCACATCTTTTATCAACTGCACTCGTTCATGTAGTATCAGATAATGATGACGAAGAAAAGCATATGCAGTTACTTGCCGCAGGTTGCTTTCGTGACATGTCAAGAGTTGCAGCTTCTTCTCCTGAAATGTGGGAACAGATATGTTTGACTAACAGCTCTGCAATCAGCAACATTCTTGAACAGTATATTGAAATGCTTGAAACAATTAAAGATAACATCGATAAAAAGACCCCAGGCTATGTCGCCAGTCTTTTCGAGATGTCAAGAGAATACAGGAATTCCTTGGAAAGCAGACACCCAGAGCACTAAGCCCTGGGTGTTTTTATTTACAATCATCACACCTTAAAACAGCCACCGCCTACGAATTCCCGTAATATAGAATCGATTGGTACGTTCTCGTAGCCGCATGGAAGGAAATAGTTCATGAATTTAAGCAGTCTGTTTGCTTCCTGATATTCAGGGTCAGCTTCTGTTACCTGAAAAAGTATAGGCTCAACGAATGGTTTTAATACGCATGGTTCATATGGCATTGCTGAGTTAAACATAACATCCGCCTGCTCCTGGAATGGGAAGATGTTCTTCTCTTCACCTCTTCTTACAGACTCCCACATCGAAAGAGTCTTCTTTGCAGATGCTCCTCTTGTCCTGTAATCTCTTACAAGCCTTCTTAAAAGTCTTCCATCTGTAGTTGATACCCTGTTATGTTCGTCAACATTAAGCTGTGTAAGTGCACTAATATATATCTTGAACTTACTGTCTATTGGAAGTGAATATGATAATTCATCATTAAGACAATGAATTCCTTCTATTACAAGAACATCCTCTTCCCCTAACTGTAAGAAATTACCATTATATTCCTTTCTTCCGAACTTAAAGTTAAATTCTGGCAGCTCCACTTTTTCTCCGTTAAGAAGTCTGGTCATATGCTTATTAAAAAGTTCAATGTCTACTGCATGAAGGTCTTCATAATTGTAATCGCCATTCTCATCAATAGGTGTCTGCTCTCTTTCAACAAAGTAATTATCGACAGCAATTGGGTGTGGCTTATATCCATTAGCCATAAGCTGAATTGATAATCTATGTGAAAATGTTGTCTTTCCTGAAGAAGATGGACCGGCTATCATGATGAATTTAGTATGCGGTCTTTTCTTTATCTCATCAACTATCTCAACAATTTTCTGTTCCTGAAGTGCCTCCTGCGTAAGCATAAAAGAAGTCATATCCCCATTAGTTATATGGTCATTAAGTTCTCCAACCGTAGACATGCCAAGCATCTTTGCCCAGCTTGTGCTTTCCTTTAACACATTAAACAGCTTTGTTTGTGGATTAAATTCAGGAACTTCAAGAGGTGCGTTCTTAACCGGAAGCTGTAACACTATTCCCTCGTCATACAGGAATATGTCAAATACCCCAAGCATGCCTGTAGAAGATGCCATATATCCGTAGAAATAATCTTTGTAGCCATTCAGGTCATACACATTAACAAATGAACTTCTTCTGTATTTGAACAGTGATGTCTTATCTGTCATTCCTTTTTCTTTAAAAAGATTCATAGCATCAGATATCTTCATCAGCTCTTTCTTGATTGGAAGATCCTTCTCAACCATACTGTGCATAACTGACTTAACTTCATCTATAAACTCTTTGTCGGGCCTGAAGTCTCCATCAAATGTACAGTACAGTCCCTTACTTAAAGAATATTCAACAACAACTCTGTCAATATTCCTGTCTATCTTCTCTATAGCTGCAAGCATGAGAAGAACCACGCTTCTTCTGTATGTCTCATTACCTATTGATGTCGAAGTTGTAACAAATGTAACATCACTATCAGGGATATATTCTTCTCCAAGTTCTTTAAGCTTACCATTAACATTAGCGAGTATAATCTCATCCTTATATTCGTTCTGCTTCTCTGCTGCAAGCTGTGCCAGTGTCATTCCCATAGCATCCTCCTCTTACGCATCAGTCATAATATGACAATGCATCCATAATTATATTATTCTTCTGCGAAAGCTGCTGTAATCTTAACTTAACCGTAGGATTACTCTCATCTTTCTTAAGACTGTTACTTATCCCATCATTAGTTTCTTTCTCTTTTATAAGATATTCATAAAGAGTCTTATCTTTGTTCTCTAAAAGCTTCCATCCGTACTGATATTGCGTCTCACTGTATTCAGAATAAACATTTTCGTCCGACTTTCTGCATTTGATAATAAAATAATACTTACCGTCTTCCTTAAGCATCTTCTCATCATCAACAACCAATCTCTGCGAAACAAGAAAATGTCTGAAATCTCCTACTTCTGACTGCGGTGATACTATAAGTGTTGTATTCCGGGTAATAACATTCATTCCCTTAGTTACAATATCAGCTATAAGCCTGCCACCCATACCACATATGGTTATAATATCAGCTTCATTCGCTGAAAGCTTTTCCAATCCGTCTGAAAGTCTTGTCTGTATTCTGTCCTCTAAACAATTATCACATATATGCTTCTTTGCCTTATCGAGTGGACCTTTTCTTAAATCCATCGCAATAGCAGACCGAGCTATTCCTTCCTGCACAAGATATATAGGAAGATAGCCGTGGTCTGTCCCTATGTCAGCCACGACTGCTCCCTTTTCACACATATGTGCAACTGTTCTTAATCTGTCAGATATTCTTACCATAGCTTAATCCTAATCAAGATAATCTCTTAACTTACGACTGCGGCTTGGGTGTCTTAACTTTCTTAAAGCCTTGGCTTCAATCTGTCTGATACGTTCTCTTGTTACATTGAATTCTTTACCAACTTCCTCAAGAGTTCTTGCTCTTCCATCATCCATACCAAATCTTAATCTTAATACCTTCTGCTCTCTTTCTGTAAGAGTTCCAAGTACTTCAACAAGCTGTTCCTTAAGAAGTGTAGAAGCTGCTGCCTCTGCCGGAACAGGAACATTATCATCCTGAATGAAATCTCCAAGATGGCTGTCTTCCTCTTCACCAATAGGTGTCTCAAGAGATACCGGTTCCTGCGAAATCTTCTGAATCTCTCTTACTCTCTCTACAGGAATATCCATATTCTCTGCAATCTCCTCTGGTGATGGTTCTCTTCCAAGTTCCTGAAGCAGCTGTCTCTGTACTCTTACAAGCTTGTTAATTGTCTCTACCATATGAACAGGAATTCTTATAGTACGGGCCTGGTCAGCTATAGCTCTTGTAATAGCCTGTCTGATCCACCATGTAGCGTATGTACTGAACTTGAATCCTTTTCTGTAATCGTATTTCTCAACAGCCTTTATAAGACCTAAGTTACCTTCCTGAATAAGATCAAGGAACTGCATACCACGTCCAACATAACGTTTTGCAATACTTACAACAAGTCTTAAGTTAGCTTCTGCAAGTCTTTTCTTGGCTTCCTCATCTCCTTCTTCCATTCTCTTGGCATACTCAATCTCTTCATCAGCACTAAGAAGAGGTACTTTACCTATCTCCTTCAGATACATTCTTACCGGATCATCAAGACCGATTCCATCAGGAACAGAAAGATCTATCTTCTCAATATCAATCTCATCTTCATCATCAAGAATAATATCCTCATCTTCATCAGGTACATCATTCATTCTTACATCTACTTTTTTTAGCTCAAGAATTTCAAATACCTTCTCCATTCTGTCAGCTTCAAAATCTGTATCCTGAAAATATGTCATAATTTCCTGATAATCAAGTACATTCTTTTTCTTCTTGGCTATTGCAAGAATACCCTCTATCTTCTCCCAGAATTTAGCTTCCTGTGCTTCTGCATCATCTGCGTCACTGTTTTCTGTCTCTTCTTTTACTTCTTCTTTAATCTCATCTTTCTTAGTTGTCTTCTTTGCTGCTGCTTTTTTTGCAGGAGTCTTCTTTTCTGTTGTCTTTTCTTCCTTAGCCTCCTTAACATTCTCTTCTAATGTTTCTACCATTTTCTTAGCCATTTCTCTTCTCCATTCTTCTTCGCGTAACACGCTCTATATATTTATAACTTAATATGAATCTGATTCAGCTTCTGCTGTTCAATTATTATCTCCTGCATACGCTTCGGGTCTACAGTCTTATTAAGTTCATGATTAAGGCTGTTAGCCTTAATTCTGATAACAATGTCATTAAGAGTCTTTTCTCTTTCCAGATTATTAAGGCTCTCATCCAGGTCTGCCGAAAACATTGCTGCGACTTCCGTATGTTCTTCTGTTGTTGCATAATCAGCTATAATTGCAGCAGGACTTATATTTCCTGTCCCATACTGTTCATATACTTTCTCTGCGACACCCGAAAATAACGGGTCAATAAAATCCTCTGGCTTAATGTAAGCTGCAACCTTATCAAATATGTCCCTGTCACTTATGAGCCATGTAAGAAGCATTTTCTCTGCCTGTCTTAAACCATCTTCACGCTTCTTCTTCGGCTTACGCTCAACAGTTGGCTGCATAGTACCTGCACCTGCATTTCTTGAAATAATCCCTTCCTGATTACCAAGTCTTGATACCATCTGCCTCATGCCATCTTCTGGTATCATAAACTGCCTGCACACTGCTTTAAGGTAATTATCACGTTCCAGCTTTTCTTTAAATGTAACAAGCTTTGCTGCAACCTCTCTTTCAAATGCAGTCTCGCTTTCCGGATCACCCCTGTCGTAATTTCTTAACATAGTTCCTATCTCATACATAAAGCTGTTCTCAGCATTATCAATTCTTTCCTGAAATGCCTCTGCACCCATAGCCTTAATAAACTCATCAGGATCTTTATACGGTCTCATATTAATCACCTTCGTTGATAATCCTGCTTCTTTCAGAAGAGGTATCGCACGAAGTGCCGCCTTAACTCCTGCCTCATCACTGTCATAGGTTATAAGCACATTATCTGTATATCTCTTTAACAGCCTTGCATGTCCCGGTGTCAGTGCCGTTCCAAGTGACGCAACCGCCTGGTTAAAGCCCGCCTGATGCATTGATATAACATCCATATAGCCTTCACATATTATCATGTTAGGCTTTCTTGACGTTCTTGCTATATTAAGTCCATATAGATTGCGGCTCTTATCAAACAATCTTGTCTCCGGTGAATTAAGGTACTTTGGCTTGGCATCACCCATAACTCGTCCACCAAATCCTATGACCTTATTATTAATATCCATAATTGGAAAAATTACTCTGTTCCAGAACTTTTCATGAATACCTCTCTCATAAGTAAAAAGTCCTGATTCCTTCAGAATATCATCATCATAACCTTTGTCCTTCAACAGCTTGTACAGATTACCTGTTGACTGTGTTGCATACCCCAGTCCAAAGCTGTTAATTGTACTGTCAGACAATTCACGCTTTTTAAGATAATCAAGACCGGCTTTCCCATTCTCACTTCTAAGCTGCCTGTAATAATATGTGGCAGCAATCTTATTAATCTCTAAAAGCCTGTCTCTTATCCCTCTTTCTTTGCGGTCTTCTTCTGACATAGACGTCTGCGGCAGTGCAACTCCGGCTCTTTCACCTAGCATCTTAACTGCCTCTAAGAATGTCATATTCTCATATTCCATAACAAATGTTATGACATTACCCCCAGCGCCGCATCCAAAACAATGATATAACTGCCGCTGTCCTGAAACCGAAAATGATGGTGATTTCTCATTATGAAACGGACACAATCCGGTATATGAACTTCCATTCTTCTTCAATTTGACATACCCGGATATAACATCAACTATATCATTCCGGGATATTACTTCATCTATTACTTCTCTTGAATACATTACTTCATCCCTTCCAGGCCTTTGGTACAAAGATTTCCTGAAACTTGCTTATTGAATACTGATCACTCATGCCAGCTATATAATCACACACAACCTGCTCCGGTCTTTCATCAAATTCTGTTATAAATCTCTTATATGTATCCGGCAGTTTATCTGTGTTCGCAACATAGTATCTGTACAATTCTGTTATCAGCTTATCTGCTTTCGCTTCCTCACTTTTGGCTGTCGGATTAAGATACAGACTTTCAAACATGAATTTTCTTAATTCTGTCATTGCTTTACGTACAGGCTCTGACATTACAAGATCATTCTTTCCTATGCTGTTCATTATAATATCGCTAATCATGGTATTAAGTCTTTCCTTGGTTGAATTACCAAGAACATCAGTATATTCTGAAGGAATGTCACTTTCCTTCAATATCCCTGCTCTTATTCCATCATCTATATCATGATTAATATACGCTATCTTATCGGAAAGTCTAACTGCTTTTCCTTCAAGAGTTGATGGATTACCTGATGTTCTATGGTTCAATATTCCATCACGCACTTCCCATGTAAGGTTAAGTCCCTGACCATCCTTTTCAAGAAATTCAACAACTCTTATACTCTGTTTGTAATGAGCAAATCCCATAGGACATAAAGAATTAAGTGTTCTCTCACCTGCATGTCCAAATGGTGTATGTCCAAGGTCATGCCCCAATGCAATAGCTTCTGTCAGATCTTCATTAAGATTAAGTGCCCTTGCTATACTTCTTGCAATCTGGGCAACCTCTAAGGTATGAGTCAGTCTTGTTCTGTAATGGTCTCCCTCTGGTGCAAGAAATACCTGCGTCTTATGCTTTAAACGCCTGAATGTCTTACAATGAATAATTCTGTCTCTGTCTCTCTGATATATAGTTCTCATAGGGCATGGTTCTTCATCTCTGTCGCGCCCTCTTGACTCGTCAGAAAAGCTTGCATATGGGCTGAATATCAGATGTTCCCTCTTTTCCTGTTCCTCTCTAATGTTCATCTGTATGTGCCTCCCGCACTGAAACACTAATTTTAAAGCTCACAATTTAATTATTCAACAAAACTTGTGTTTTTCCTTTTTATTTTTTAAAATTTTTCACAAAATAATTATTTGTTATTATAATTCCCCACATTATGGACTGAAAAATCCACCAAATGCCCCCGCAGCTATACATGCAACTACTGACATGGCAATATTATTACTACTGTCTGGTGCCTGTTTCTTCATTATTGCAGCTATTACCAATAACACTGTAATATACACTGCTCCATATATAATTCCTGTAACCACTCTCCTCTTTTTTATCATCCATGCACTAAGCATTGCACCTGTAAAGCTTCCTGCCACATATATTCCAAATATAATATTATCAACCGCTTTCTCGTCAAGTATAAATTTTCTCATAAAATATGTAAGAAGTCCTAGCATAAGCAGAGTTATTACATATCCTGCAATAAGAGATTTCACCATTTTTCTTATATAATCCATTGATTTCCTTTGTTGTCCTCTTTTTATTAATTGTATGATTAAAAATGTTATCTTATGATTATCTCCTGTTTTCTTTAATAGCACTTGACGGCACAATGTGCGTACTGTAGAATGAAAAGAAATATTTTAATTTTATGACTGGAGGGATTTTTCTTGGATACGGATAGTATCATCCAACTTATTGCAATTGTTATTTTATTGGTTTTATCAGCATTTTTCTCATCTGCAGAGACTTCATTTATCACTGTGAACAGAATCAAAGTGCTGTCTTTAGTTGAAGAGGGTAATAAGAGGGCTGCTCTTGTAATTAAGATTATTGACCAGCCGGCAAAGATGCTCTCTGCTGTTCTTATTGGCAATAACATAGTCAATATCAGCTGTTCTGCATTAGCTACATCATTTACAATCAGTGTATGGGGTAATAAAGCAACAGGTATTGTTACCGGTGTTCTTACGCTTCTTGTTCTTATATTTGGTGAGATTACACCTAAGAATACTGCCAACATGTATGCCACTAATATGGCAATGGCTTATGCTCCTATAATATGGGTGCTTATGATTGTTCTTACACCCGTTATATTCATAGTAGACCACCTTGCAGGCTTCTTCTTATGGTTATTAAGAATTGACAATAACAAGAAGAAAGATATATTTACTGAAGATGAGATACGAACCATTGTTAATGTAAGCCAGCAGGAAGGTGTAATTGAATCTAACGAAAAGAAAATCATTAATAACCTCTTTGATTTTGGTGATTCAACAGCTAAGGATGTGATGATTCCAAGAATTGATATGACTCTTGCTGATGTCAGTTCATCATATGATGATATAATTTCTCTGTTCAGACAGACAATGTATACACGTATTCCTATTTATGAGAATACACCTGATAATGTAATCGGCATTCTTAATATTAAGGATTTAATTGTCAATCCTTCTGATAACGATACATTTAACATAAGGAACATTATCAGAAAGCCATTCTTTACATTTGAACAGAAGAATACTTCTGACCTGTTTAAGGAAATGCAGTTAAGTTCAACAAGCATTGCCATTGTCCTTAGTGAATATGGAACAACATCTGGAATGATTACTACAGAAGACCTGCTTGAAGAGATTGTTGGTGAAATTCGTGATGAATATGATACTGACGAAAAGGAAGCTTTATCTAAGATTAATGATACTACATACAGAGTTGATGGTTCATTTAAGCTCGACGATTTAAACGATGAACTTGGCACTAAACTTGAATCTGAAGATAATGATTCAGTTGGTGGACTTATCGTTGAAAGACTTGACAGACTTCCTAAAGCCGGTGATAAAATCACTGTTGATAATGTCTGGATGTTTGTCGAAAAGGTTGCTTCTAACAGAGCTGAATCTGTTATTGTAAAGATTATACCTGAGAAGAAAGACGAAACTAAAAAAGCTAATTAATTTTATAAAAAATGCTGTGCATTAACATCATCTTGTTAACGCACAGCATTTTTATTATTAATACTTATATATTACTGATTAAAGTGCCTTGATTCTCTCAAGTGCCTTCACTGTATTCTCATATGAACCGAATGCTGTCAGTCTGAAGTATCCTTCACCACTTGGTCCGAATCCTGAGCCTGGTGTACCAACAACATTAGCCTTCTCAAGAAGGTAATCGAAGAATTCCCAGCTTGTCATCTTATCAGGAGTCTTTAACCAGATATATGGTGCATTAACACCACCTGATACTGTGTATCCTGCTGACTTAAGTCCTTCAAGGATTGTCTTTGCATTGTTCATGTAGTAAGCAATCTGCTCACCTGTCTGCTTCTGTCCAGCTTCTGAATATACTGCCTCACCTGCTCTCTGTACAATGTAAGGAGCTCCGTTAAACTTAGTTCCATGTCTTCTTGCCCAGAGACTGTGAAGTGTTACATCTCCACACTTAAGATCCTTAGGAATAACTGTGAAACCAAGTCTTACACCTGTAAATCCTGCATTCTTAGAGAATGACCTGAGTTCGATTGCACATGTTCTTGCACCTTCACACTCATATATTGTATGAGGAACATCTGGTTCTGAAATGTATGCTTCATATGCTGCATCATAGATAATAACAGCGCCAACCTTATTAGCATAATCAACCCACTTCTGAAGTTCGTCCTTAGTGATTGTTGAACCTGTTGGATTGTTAGGGAAGCAGAGATATATGATATCCGGTGTTTCTTTTGGAAGCTCTGGTGCAAAGTTAGTCTCTGCTGTACAAGGCATATAAACAACATTGCTCCATGCCTGCTTCTCTGGAATATAATCTCCGGTTCTTCCTGCCATTGCATTAGTATCAACATATACAGGATATACAGGGTCACATACTGCTATCTTATTATCTACTGAGAAGATATCTCCTATATTACCTGAATCAGACTTTGCTCCATCTGATACGAATATCTCATCTGCTGATATATCACATCCACGCTTCTTGTAATCATGGTCTGCAATTGCACTTCTTAAGAATTCATATCCAAGATCTGGTGCATATCCGTGGAAAGTCTCGGCATGTCCCATCTCATCAACTGACTTATGTAATGCATCAATTACTGCTGGTGCTAATGGCTGTGTAACATCGCCAATGCCAAGTCTGATGATTTCCTTATCTGGATTAGCCTGCTGATAAGCTGCTACTTTCTTACCGATTGTTGAAAATAAATAGCTTCCTGGAAGCTTTAAATAATTATCGTTAATCTTAAACATATATTCCTCCTTATTTTCTGCCTTGTTTTACAAAACTAACGCTTATTATACATCATTTTTTATTATGTTCCAAGATAAAATCTTGATAATCTTTCATATTCTGTATTAATTGCCTGTAAAAGTTCTTTATCTCCATGCATATTATCAGGATGATATATCTTTAAAAGTGCCTTATAGCGTTTCTTTAAAGATGCTGCATCCTCAACCCCCTTAAAGAATATCTTTACATTTTCAGCATTGGACATACTGCGCCTTGCCTCACGGTAAACCTTGTCCTTATATATAAGCTTTTCCCGCTCGAACTTATCTTTATCAATTGCAAGCTGTCTTGTTTCCCTTTCCAGAATATTCCACTTTTGTTCAAATAAATCTCTCTGACTCTCAAGCTGTTTCTTTAGCAGCATATTCTTACTCTGCTGTCTCTGAAGCATTCCCATCTGAATCTCAATGAGTTTTCTCTCATCTTCCAGATTTCTGCTTAATTCCTGCAGCCTTATATTCTCTTTAAACAGCCATTTCTTCTTCTCATCTTCACTGCTTAGTTCATCAAACATTGCAACCTCCATATCGGCTCCCCATCAAGCCAGCCGCAAAATATATCTGGTCAGATTCCACTATGAAACCAGAAAACCTTCAATGGCTTTTCTGAATCTACCGTTTTCATTGTATGTCTTACACCCGGTAATGCTATGAATGAATCCCCCGCTTTAACCTCAAACTCTTCGTTGTCAAGCCTGACAAATCCATTTCCTTCCAACACAAAAAATCCCTCCTGGTCATCATGAAATCCAGGCTCTGGATTAAACTCTGTTTCTGAACATATTGTAACTCCTGAACAACAGCCATTGATACATCCATTATCCTCTGTAAGGAATTTAATGCTTCTTCTTCCTTCTTCTCTTGCTGCAAGTGCTTCTTCCAATGTTATATATGGTTTCTTCATAATTAATCTCCTTCTGAAATATAAAAAACGGAGTCCCAGGCATATGCTGTAAGACCCCGCTTTATTATGTTCTATATTCTGCCTGTTACTTATTCTCGTATCTTAAAAGTTCTGTATATGCAAGAAGGAATGGTCCTACACCTTTGGCATCATCTTCTACGATTGGCTCTGACATATAATAATCATATGTACCAGGTCTTCTTCCATTACCACCAAGTCCTGCAACAAGACAGATACCACCGAGTGATAATGAACCATCTTCCTTAGTCTTAAGGTATCTTTCACAGATACCATCGATTGCTTTCTTGGCATACTGCGCATAATCATCAGAAAGATATCCAAGACGTACAGCCTTAAGAAGTGCGTATGCCATAATTGAACTTCCACTTGTCTCAAGGTAGTTCTTATCCATGCCACCATAATTAACTACCTGATACCACATACCACTCTCATCCTGATACTTAAGCATTGAATCGACAAGATCCTTAAATGCATCCTCAAGCATCTTGCATTCAGCATCATACTTATGGTCCTTATTATCAACCTGATCAAGTGTATCAATAAGCGCCATTGTATACCAGCCAATAGCTCTTAACCAGCTGTGCTGTGATAAACCTGTAACCTTATCACACCAAAATGCTTCCCTGCTTGTATCCATTGCATGGAAATAAAGTCCGTTAATAGGATTCCTCATATTCTCAATTACGAACTTGAACTGTCCGAAAATATCAGAGTAATTCTTTCTGTCATTGTATCTTGTCTCATATTCAAGATAGAATGGAAGTCCCATATAAAGACCATCAAGCCATACCTGATTAGGATATATATCCTTATGCCAGAAACTTCTGGCTTCATTCTGGCATCTAGGCATAATCTCTATCTGTGAATATACTAAATCTACTGCCTTCTTATACTTTTCCTTACCTGTAAGATCATATAATTCAAATAAAGTCTTACCAGCATTAACATTATCAATATTCTTCTCACCTATGCTGTAGCCATCTATTGTACCATCTTCAAAGACTCTGTAATCTATAAAATCATCTGCAAACTTAAGATACTTTTCTTCCTTGGTTAAGTCATACATCTGAAGAACTGCTTTAATCATACAGCCATCAATATAGTTCCACTTTGACTTAAGGCCCTGCCTAATCTTTTCAATGTTCCATACAGGAGCATCTGGTGTGCTTTTTTCTAAAAGCCCGTCAATATACTTTACTACTGCGTCCATTATTTCTGTCTCCTTATCAACTTAAATGGGGAAACATATATATCAATTCCACCCATATTTTATAGAAATTGTACACTAAAAAATGCCTTTAAGCAACCCATTTTTAACAAATATAGCCAAAAACACAGATTTTTATTGACTATATGCTGATTAAATACGAAAATATAATCAATAATTCATTGTAAATGCTTTTATAAAAACATCTCATTTATTTTATATAAAGTTATTATTCAGAAAGGTCAGATTATGAAAACAGGAATTGTATTTGAAGGTGGTGCATTCAGAACCATTTTTTCATGTGGTGTTATGGATGCCATGTTAGAAAATAAAATTATGCCTGATTACATGATTGGTGTATCAGCCGGCGCTGCATACGGCGTATCCATGGCATCAGGACAGATTGGAAGAAACTTAAAGATTCTTATTGATTATAGAAATGATAAACGTTATGTGGGACTTAGCAACATGTTACACAGGGATAACCGTTCTCTTTATGGGCTTAATTTCACATTTGACACCATTCCAAACGAACTTGTGCCTTATGATTATGATGCATTTCTCAGATATAAAGGTACTTTCAAATGTGTTGTAACTAATGTACTCACTGGAAAACCTGAATATAAAACTTTCACAGGATATGACCGCACCAACCAGCTTTTACGGGCAACATGTGCTCTCCCACTGGCTTTTCCTCTTATATATCTTGATGGAACACCTTACCTTGATGGTGGTTTAAGTGATTCCATACCTTTTGAAAAAGCATTTGAAGATGGCTGTGACAGAGTTATTGTTGTTCTTACCCGTGAAGCAGGCTATCAGAAGCAGACAACCAGTTCAGTGCGGACCCTTGCAAGAGCTTTCCTTAAATATCCTGAAATTCAGCGTGATATTCTTCTTCGTGCTGAACGTTACAACCGGTGCTTAAAGCGTCTTGAACGCTACGAAAAAGAAGGCCGCTGCCTCGTTATCCGCCCTACTAAGAGCAAAGGCTTTGGAAAGATTGAAAAAGACTTTAATAAGATTCTTTCAATGTATAACGATGGATATAACCAGACTTATTCGTTAATCAATGAAATACAGAGGTTTTATCATTAATATATGTAGAAGTACCTGTATTTTAGTCTGATAACCTCAGATATTACTCACCTTGTGTAAGTAAATGCTGCCATTTGCAGAGCTTTTTATATTGCAGAAAAGCAAACGCGCTTCGCTTGAACGAGCTTTTCTGCAATACCCTTTTGCAAATGGCAGCATAACTTACACTGGGTTCGTAATAATTCAGTTATCAGACTAAAATACAGGTACTTCTTTATATATAAATAATAAATTTTTAAAAATTTCCGAACACAAAATCTTTTACTATTCCGATTGCTTCTCTTACCATATAGTTTATGAATAGTACATGGTCGCTTTCTGCTGGCATTCCACAGGTATTGTTTAATCCTGCATGTCTGGCAAGAAGGCGGCTTCTTGCTATATGGAAGTTGTTGGTTACTATGCCAACCAGTGAATCTGTATTCTCTATGTATTGTACTGAATACTTCATATTCTCTGATGTATCTGTTGAATTATCTTCCTGTATTATGCGTGAGCCATCTATTCCTTTAGATACAATATAATTATACATTGCAAATGCTTCTGTTGTATTTTCACCTTTTCCCCTGCCGCCTGATACTATTATTGTTGTATCAGGGTTATCTATTGCATAGGAAACAGCAACATCTAACCGGTTCTTAAGTGACCTTGTTATGTGGTCACCTCTTATCTGGCAGCCAAGTACTATTATATAATCACAGTTATCCTTTGGCTTTGCCATCATTCCTTTAATTATCAGTGCTTCTATAAAAATAAAAAGAGACGCACCAGTTGCCATTATCACTATAAAACATATTCTTAAGACCTTTGCCACATGAATTATTCCTTTGATTTCTAATACTCTCACTACAAATACTAATCCAAAAAAGACAGCACCCAGCAGCCATATAAATATAAATGATGAACCTACCCCTGCGTATGTTGCACACACTATATAATATCCCAGGCATATAAGTGCCAGCACAAGCCATATTGTATACATAAAACTACTATTCTCCGTTACTTTTTCCATACTTTATTCCACGCTCATACATCAATTATCCTGCATAATCCACATTTTTACCCGCAAATTCAGGATAATCTGCTGATTTCTGGTTCTGTCCGTAAGATGTGGCAGGATATTTAATTGCTGTATTGGTGACACCACCTGACACATACGACCTTCCGCACTCTGGACAGACAGCCGTTTTAAGTGTAACTGTCGCATTCAGTACTTCGCCATCTTTACTGGCAGCCTTCCTGTTCGCATTAGAAACATGCTCCTGTTCATGTGCCATAACCTTTGTGGCCGCTGCTGACGGGTCAATATGTGCTGCACTCTTAAATGAAACATTTACTTCATCTGAACCATCCTTATATTCCCTGTTCGCACATGTTTCACATTCCACCTGTCCGGAACGCTTCATTGCTTTAAGTCTTGCAGAGCTTATATCCTGTGTATCAACACCTGCTACATTAACAGACAGATTTCTATTCATATCATTAACGCCGTTAATCATCATCTTAATGTGCACCCCCTTCATGTAAAATGTTTAAACAATATATCTGTATTTAATATAACATAGTTTGATAATTATGCTAGTTTTTTTTGATGTAAAAGTTTAATATATACATACAAACAATCAATAATATAGAAACGAGGTATTATATATGTTTACATTTAACAAAGATGTTACAGCTACTAACTGCGAACCTGGTGTTACAAGAAAAATATTATGCTACTCTGATGACCTTATGATGTGCGAGATTCATTTTGAAAAAGGTTCTAAGGGCAATTTCCATAGCCACAAGCATCTGCAGATTACTTATGTTGCTAAGGGAAGCTTTGAATTCACTATCGGTGATGAAACTAAAATCGTTAATCAGGGCGACAGCGTATACATGCCTTCTGGCGTAACCCATGGTGTTACATGTCTTGAAGAAGGAATCCTCTGTGATGTATTCAATCCTATGAGAGAGGATTTTCTTAAGTAAAATGAAGGTACCATTTAATATTAATCTTTCAGGTAAAACTGCTGTTGTAACCGGAGGAAGCGGAACTCTCTGCTCAGCCATGGCATATGGACTTGCCGTATGCGGTGCTAAGGTTGCAATAATCGGACGTAACAAAGAAAAGCTTGCTTCTGTTTCTGAGAAGCTTACTAAAGATGCTCTGGATGAATATAACAAAAATGTTATTGTTAAAGGCTACAGCTGCAATGTAATTAATAAAGATGAGCTTTCAGCTGCTTATGAAACTATTAAGAATGATCTCGGTAACTGTGATATTCTCATTAATGGTGCAGGCGGCAACCAGCCTGGTGCAATTACTTCCATCGAGATGTTAAAGAAAGAAAAAGAAGATTCTGACTATTCTTTCTGGAATCTTGATGAAGACAGAATCCGTGATGTTATGGATCTTAATTACATGGGAACTCTTCTTCCTATTCAGGTATTTACTAAGGATATGGTTGAAAAGAGAAGTGGCAGTATTATCAATATTGCTTCTGTAACTTCTATTCTTCCTCTTACTAAGGTTATGGCTTATGGCAATGCCAAGAGTGCTATTCTTAATCTTACACAGTGGCTTGCTGTACATTTTGGCGAAAGTGGCATCCGATGCAATGCAATTGCTCCGGGATTCTACGCTGCCGAACAGAATCATGATCTCTTATTCAATGCAGACGGAACATATACAGACCGTGCCAGAAAGATTATTGCCGGAACACCTATGGGACGCTTTGGCAATCCTGAAGAGCTTATTGGTGCTGCACTCTTTCTTGCAAGCGATGAAACAGCCAGCTTTGTCAATGGTATAGTGTTACCTGTTGACGGCGGATATAGTGCTTATAGCGGGGTGTAGGGTTCTTTGGTTGGAAACTGTATATAATTCAGGGCGATGTCAGTTTTGACATCGCCCTTTTTGTTGCGTTTTTTGTTCATTGGACTTTTTGCGTGTTTTTCTGAGCTTCAACATCCAATCCACCCCGCCGCCTCACAATAAACCATCTCCAGTCTCACAAATGCCTACACTACAACTCAGCCCTGATAATCTCAGCTGCCTTAACCATATTCTTAAGGCTTGCTTCTGTCTCTGGCACACCTCTTGTCTTAAGTCCGCAGTCTGGATTTACCCACAGCTTGTCTTTTTCTATCTTTGTTAGCATTATCTTTATTGCACGGGTAATCTCTTCTACCGACGGTATTCTTGGTGAATGAATGTCGTATACTCCCGGTCCAACCTCTGTTTCAAAGTTGTTTTCTCTTAATGAATCAAGAATCTGAAGGTCTGAGCGTGATGCTTCAAATGTGATAACATCAGCGTCCATATCGTCTATTGCTGGGATTATATCTGTAAATTCACTGTAACACATATGAGTATGTATCTGTGTTTCAGGTTTTACGCCGCTTGCAGTAAGTCTGAATGCTGGTATTGCAAAATCAAGATATTCTGTATTCCAGTCAGATTTTCTTAATGGAAGCTTTTCTCTTAAGGCTGCCTCATCAATCTGAATAATCTTAATTCCATTTGCCTCAAGGTCAAGCACCTCATCTCTTATTGCAAGTGCAATCTGCGAAATTGATTCCTTGATTGTAATATCTTCTCTTGGGAATGACCAGTTAAGAATTGTTACCGGACCTGTAAGCATTCCTTTCATTATCTTATCTGTAAGTGACTGTGCATACACAGACCACTCAACTGTTATCGGCTTCTTGCGGTAAACATCTCCCCATATAACAGGTGGTTTAACACATCTTGTTCCATATGACTGAACCCATGCTTTCTCTGTGAACAGAAAACCTCCCAACGCTTCACCGAAATATTCAACCATGTCATTTCTTTCATATTCTCCATGAACAAGTACATCAAGTCCGATTTTTTCTTGCCATCTGACACATTCTTCAATTTTCTTCTTATTAAATTCAACATACTGTTCTTCGCTGATTTCACCCTTACGGAATGCTGAACGGTTGGCCTTAACATCTTTTGTCTGTGGAAATGAACCGATTGTAGTTGTAGGCAGCTTCGGTAATGCAAATTCTTTCTTCTGAAGCTGCTGTCTCTCACTTCTTGCAGGAAGCCTTCTGTAATCTACCTCTGTAACTTCCTCAAGTCTTTTCTTGACAGCTTCATTATCACATTTTCTTGTACCTGCAAATAGCTGTCTGTTTGTCTTGAATCTTTCATCTTCTTCAATATTTCCACACTCAGCAAGCCCGCTTAATTCCTTTAATTCCACAAGCTTTTCTTCTGCAAATGCGAAGTAATTCAGATACTCATCCAAAAGTTTATTCTCATGCTTTAATGTATATGGAACATGCTGCAGCGAGCATGATGTTGACAAAACTGTCTGTATCCCCTTATCTTCAAGCTTTTTAAGCACATTTAAAGTCTTTTCATAATGGTTCTTCCAGATATTCTTTCCATTTACAAGTCCAGCGAATAATACCGTGTCCTTTGGAAATCCATATTTTTCAATGAGTTCTGCTGTCTTCTTTCCCTCGATAAAATCAAGTCCGATTCCGTCAAACGACAGCTTAACAATATCTTCATACACATCCCTCACGTCTCCGAAATATGTCTGAAGCAATACTTTGCATGATTTCTTCTTACCTAAAATATCACTATACATTTTGACAAACAGTTCTCTGTCTTCTTCTGTCATGTCCTGTACAAGTGCAGGCTCATCAAACTGAAGCCACTGGATTCCTACAGCTTCACATTTGCTATAAACATCTTTATATGCTTCAATAAATGCATTGATAAAATCATCTGCCCTCTTCTTGCCTGTAAATCTGCACAGCTTAAATAATGTATACACACCTGTGATTACCGGTTTTGTCTCAATTCCAAGTTCTTTTGCCTCTGCATATTCTGCCCACAGCTTATTACCTGTAAGTCTTATCTGCGTGCTGTCCTCAACCTCTGGAACAATATAGTGGTAATTAGTATTAAACCATTTCTTCATTGCAAGGGCTTTTACATCACCGTTCTCTCCCTGATAGCCCCTTGCCATTGCAAGATATTTATCAAGCTCTGAAACCTCAAGTTCCTTGTATCTTTCAGGAATTATATTCAGTAAAAATGCTGTATCAAGCACTATATCATAATATGAAAAATCATTGCTTGTGATATAATCAATTCCTGCCTCTTTCTGTATAAGCCAATGTGTCTTTCGTAACTCCTTTGCTGTCTGTGTCAGTTCATCTGCACTTATTTCTTTTCTGAAATATTTTTCTAATGCAAACTTTAACTCTCTTAATGTTCCTATCCTTGGATAACCTGCTACTGCTGTCTTCATACCTGCTCTCCTCATCTATTATTTGATGTTGTCATTATAAATTCCAAAAAAGCATTTGTATAATACATAAAAAAACGAGTTAGTCATAGTTTAAAACTATGACTAACTCATTTTACATATATGCAATGACTACTTAAGATACTTCCTTATAGCCTCAAGATATGTACTTCCAAGCCTGCTCAGCATCCCTTTTCTGTGAGTTATGTAACCAATATGCATATCTGATTCATCAGCAAGCGGCACTGCTATAATGTCTTTTCCGTTGAGTTTCTTGTCAATAATACCACTACTTACTGTGTAACCATTAAGACCAATCAGCAGATTAAAAAGTGTTGCCCTGTCACGGACTCTTATGTTCTTCTTTCTTGCTGTTTCTGAGAATATCTCCTCTGAGAAATAGAATGAATTATGTTCGCCCTGCTCAAATGACAGATAAGGATATTCTTCTAACTGCTCATTATGAATGACACTGCACTCTGCAAGTGGATGTTTTCTGCTTATGAATACATGTGGTCTTGCTGTAAAAAGCTCATGAAATTCAAGTTCATATGACTTTAAAATCTTTCTAATAACAGCCTCATTAAAATCATTAATGAACAGTATTCCAATCTCACTTCTTAACCTTGCAACATCCTCGATAATCTCATAAGTCTGCGTTTCTCTTAAGCTAAAATCATACTCATCCTGCCCGAACTGCTTTATAAGGTCAACAAATGCGTTGACTGCAAATGAATAATGCTGTGTCGATACGCAGTACTGCTTCCTGCCGCCATTACCACCCTTATATCTGTCCTCAAGTATGGCTGCCTGTTCAAGTATCTGCCTTGCATATGAAAGAAAATCTTCTCCTTCCTTCGACACGCTTATTCCCTTATTAGTTCTGTTGAATATCGTAATATTCATTTCTTTTTCAAGTTCATGAATTGCATTAGTAAGGCTAGGCTGGGAAATGTATAATTTCCCGGCCGCCTCAGTAATCGTGCCTGTCTGTGCAACTGTAACAATGTATTTTAACTGCTGTAATGTCATACTCTTACCTGCCTGTATAATATTTAAAATATTGTAACACATTTTTGTTGTTTTTTAAAAAATATTATGATACAATCAGCCCGTAAAAATTTCTGATTATGAACGGAGGTGGATTTTCATGGATAGTTGCGATCGTATAGGACGAAGTAAGAACTGCGGTGTATACTATAAGTGCAGGCTCGGAATGTGGCTGTCTGTGAGAATCTCATAACCACATTCTAATAAATTGTGCCTTTTATACATCGCATCAGAGGATCCTTACTATCACAATCATCTGTAGCGATGTATTTTTATGCCCAATTGAGGCAAGAAGGAGGTCACAATGAACAAAGTATTATTTCCAAAGAAAGATTATGTAAAAGAACTTGGCAGGATTTTTAAGTCATCTAAGAATTCACAGAAATTAGTTAAGACACTTTCTAAATATCATGAAAAAGATATTGCTGAAGCAATCACTCTTCTTACACCTGCTGAAAGACAGCATATATATAATGTTCTTGATGAACATATGATTGCTGAGATTTTTTCTTATCTTGATGATGCGAAAGATTATCTTGAAGAATTATCTTTAGAGAAAGCTGCAAGAGTTGTCTCTTACATGGATTCTGATGATGCGGTTGATGTGCTTGACGATTTGTCAGAAACTAAGAAGAATGAAATTGTAGAGCACTTAGACGCCGATGCAAAGGAAGATGTTCAGAAGCTTCTTTCTTATGAGGACGATGAGATTGGTAGCTGCATGACTAATAATTTCATATGCATACCAGATAACCTTACTATAAGAGAAGCCATGAGTGCCCTTGTCAAGCAGGCTGGCGAACATGACAACATATCAACTATATATGTAGTTAATAGTGCTGACAAATTTGCCGGTGCAATTGACTTAAAGGATTTAATTATAGCAAGACAGAATGATAACCTTGCCGACATAATAAGCAGTTCATACCCTTATGTATATGAGCATGAAAATATCAATGAATGTATTGATAAGATTGCAGATTACGAAGAGGATTCCATTCCTGTACTTACTGAAGATGGAAAGATATGCGGTATCCTTACTGCAACAGATATCGTTGAACTCGTTGACGATGCAATGGGTGATGACTATGCAAAACTTGCCGGTCTTACTTCAGAAGATGATTTAAGCGAACCAACGCTTGTAAGTATCAAGAAACGTCTGCCTTGGCTTATTATACTGCTGTTTCTTGGAATGGCAGTTTCATCAGTTGTAGGAATATTTGAATCAGTAGTTGCTGTTCTTCCGATTGTAATATGTTTCCAGTCTCTCGTTCTTGACATGGCTGGTAATGTCGGAACACAATCACTTGCTGTAACTATCCGTGTACTTATGGATGAGACTTTAAGTGCTAAGAAGAAGTTATCCCTTCTTTTCAAAGAGATGAAGATTGGTTTCATTAATGGTGCAAGTCTTGGTATTATGGCACTTGTATTCTTAGGTGTCTATATTCATATATTCAAGAAATATGCGTGGATGTCAGCATTTTTAATATCTGGCTGCGTCGGATTATCTCTTATTGTTGCTATGGTTGTATCAAGCCTTGTGGGAACAATTATTCCTATGTTCTTCCACAAGATTCACATTGACCCGGCTGTTGCGTCAGGCCCGCTTATCACAACTGTAAATGACCTTGTTGCGGTTGTGACTTACTATGGACTTGCAATGATATTTCTTGTTGAGATATTTCATGTGTGAGGATATATTGATACCGGCACAAAATAAGCATGAGCATGTTACACAATTTCATGTAACATGCTCATGCTCTTTATGTATATCTATATTATGATAAGAGGATATCCACCTGTTATACATTTAAATTAATATATACTATTTAATAATATACCATTGTCCTTCCGCTTTAAAAGCACCTATTGACATGTAATCTATACTGGTATTTTTGTATAAATACGATGAGGTTTTTTTACAAAATTCATCAATATAATAAACACCAATTCCATCATACACTAATGCTTTTCCATTCCAGTATACGCTTGCATCTTTTGCCCTTAATTTTTCATTAAGACTATAATCCATAAAGATACATTCCCCATTTAAATCACCAGCTATAAGAATTTTATCATTTGTAAAATTAACAAATTTATACTTTTGTGTTGATATAATTCTATTTTCATAACAAATGTTATATAAACTACCCTCTAATGAAAGTGCATAGTACTTATCATTACCATAATACCAGCTACTAAATTCATTATAAGGCATACTATATGTATGTCCTGTGTCTACATTCATCAATTTCCAAGCATAGCCCTGTTCTGGAATATATCCTCTCATTTTTATCCAGTGATTATCATATGCAACATTCTCTCCTACAACCTCATTAGAAGAAATTTCTCTCCCATTACAACCATCTTTTGTAATAATATACATAAATAATTTGTCATTTTCTATATCTTCTATAACCGCAACTGCAGAATGGTCATTTGTCTTTGAACTTGTCGCTATTCCATTCCAATTATCGCCCGATATAGGAATATAGCTTTTCCCAAATCCTTGCACAATATTTTTTCCGGTTCTTGCATTTATAAACTTAACATATACAGAATTCCATACACCTGATGAACCATTTGATGACATACTCCAACCGCATTCAACAGTCTCAATTATCATTCCCTGCCAGTACTCTCTTTTTATTATGTTGTCAGGATAATTTACATATTCTGATGATTCTGTTATTTTTTCATACTTATATGCAGAACTATCTTCTATTGTTTCTTCAATAAGATACCGACAAATAAGATTTAGTGTATTACTATTATATACATATCCAACATTATCTTTTACCAAAAGTATTTCATCTACTGCAACTTCCTTTGAATTATCTGCATTGTATATAATTGGTATTATTAAATTTTCATTTGCATCAATAACACCACATAAACCATCTTTCACGACTAAGTATTTTCCTTCAGATATCATTTTAACGACATCATAATGGCCATTAAGTTTAACTATATCATAATCATCATATTTAACTCTATTTAATTTTATTATCCCGCAATCAGATGTTTTATTCTTAAAGACGCTAATGTATTTTGAAACAATTTCATAATCATTTGTACTAATTTCCACTTTATAATTCCCTATACGTACATTTTTAAATAAAAAATCACCTTTCTTTATTTCTCCAGTATTTGATGTACTAGTTACTCCGTTTAAAACCACTTCACCTGTATCAACATTTACAACATTAACTACAGCATTACAAACTGGGTTATTCCAATCATCAACCACCTTCCCATATATTGTTCCATATCCATATGTACAAGCAGGAACAACTTTATTATTTTCAATATGAAGTTTCCATTTTAATGGACTATTATTTTCATTATATACAACCCAATTAAGATTCAGATTAATGTTTAAAAAGCCTCCTCCAAATTTCAATAACTTTGCCAACCTGCATTCCTTGTCAATTCCAAACTCTAAATAAGCATATAAAGAAAAATCTCCACATTCCAATGCAGGATTTATATCTCTATGAATTTCTTTTTTCAAATTCATTGTGCCCCCTACATTTGCATTCATTTGTATTAGATTTTCGTTTCCAATTGTTGTTTTTAATTTACTTACAATTGAAGGTCCCATTTTTGCGTTTGCATTTCCCTGAGAAACTGGTTGTTTTAAATTATCAAGGCGGAATTGCTTTATTATTCTAAATGTCCCATTTTTATATTGCACTCCGCTAGAACCTGAATAACTCCAAACAACAGATGTTTTTCCAGAAATTGATACATACAAATATAAATCCACTTCAACCTTAAATAGACCATTTATAGGTATGGACCAGACTTTACCCAATTTATACATCTTATCGTATTTTTCATTTGAGTTGTCCAATTTGGTATTATATTCTATATTTCCACTTACTTGCCCACTGTAATTCATAATCATTGAAGCTTCATTAATATTCCAATTAACTATATAAGTTGGTATGTCTGCTTCTATCTTTGCATTTACATATTCCGTTCCTATTTTCAGGCTTAATTTACCAGGTTTATTTGGAGTCTGAATTTTTAACAAAGATATATCGCTTTCTTCATCATTATCACAATCCAAGCTAACCCCTTCTTCTAAAACCAAACTATCCGTGTCTATTTGTATTTCTTTAGAAATTTTAATATCTTGAACAATTTCTTCATATTCAGGTTCACAATATACCAGCTTTATTTTTCCATTATATTCATAACTATCTAAAACCTTTCCTGCAAGCACATAAGAATAGCCATCTTTAGCCGACAATACAAATAAATCTCCCATTTTCAAATTATTTGTTTGATTATCTTTATCTATAATTACACATTTTTCATCATTTTCTTCACTAATACTATAATTATCTGTAGCTATTTCAATTACTTCAGACTTATAAGATATATTTGCCTCATCCGTAACTTCATTTAAAGCATCATTAAACCAATCAATTCTTTTTACTATTGTCTGATAATCACTTGACGAAATATATTTGTCTGGTAAAAAAGCTCCATTTATTAGTGGTATAAACTCCTGTGCAGCTACAAGAGCAACTTCATTTCTGTAATTTACTAATTCTGAATCATTATAATCAATTATGTAATCTCCCTCAAATCCCATTATATGATAAACAATATATGCCGCATATTCTCTTGAAATATATTCATTTTCTTTAAATATTTTTTCATCATCTGGTAACAAACCATAACTCCATGCATATTCTGCATCCAAACCATATGTACTGTTATATGTATCTGAAAAATGAAATTCATATGTACTATCATTTAACTCTAATCTTTCAACATCTAAATGATCTAACAGATTATGAATAAACTCTCCTTTAGTAATGTAGTCAGAGTTACTAATTGTATTATAACTAATTTCTATATCTAAATTTTCCTTTAAACCATCTACTGTTATTTCTTTTGATATGCTACTGATTTTATTATTAATCACTTCTGCATGCACATTATCAATAAATAATCCAAATAGAGCAGATAAAAATAATAAAATACTTATAAGCAATGAAATAAATTTATTTCTCTTTTTCTTATCTATAGTAAAATATATTGCCATTAATATTACAACTGTAATTATTACTAACCATATTATAATATGGTGTGAATCTCCTGTTTGTGGACTTACTCTACTACCATTATACACATATTTCAATTCATACGATTTTTCTTGACCTGCTTCAATTATTTCACATTCATCATATTGGAGTTGTCCTTTATAATCTGCGAATTCAGAATATTCTATATGATTTATATTTATATCATCTTTTCCATTATTCTTTATTGTAAACTTAGCATTTATATCTTCGCGTGAATAATTTTCTTTATCTGTTTCTACACTTATATCTACTTCTTTGCTATTTACCATTTCTGTAGCATTAACATTATTCAGCTGCATTACACTTACAATTATAAATATAACTGCTGCATAAATTATTTTCTTTATTTTATTCATACATTTTCTCCTCATCACCATTGATTAATATATATTTATAATATATATTAATAATTCATTCCATATACTCAAAGAATCTCTCTCTGAAATCTTTTCTCTTATCTCTTGCCAGTGGATGTCTGACTTCATTTTCCAGATATGTCATGACAACCTCACTATTTTCTATTCTCTTTACATAATTCATATTTACTAATATACCTTTGTTGATACAGTAGAAATAATCTGGCATTTGTGAACATATGCTTTTGAACGACACATAAAAAGACTGTATTCCGTCAAGCATGTATATTACAGTTTTATGGGCTTCACTTTTTACATATACTATTTCATTCATCTTTATCCTGAATACAGTATTATTGAAGCTTAGTACCAGTTCCTCTTTCGGCTGTTCTTTGTTATCGTGCATACTGTCAATTACTTTCTCAAGGCTTTCTATATTCATAAATATAACATCATATTTTTTCTTATCTTCAATCACTTTGGAAAACAGCTTTTCTACATCGTCATATAACTCTATTATTATCTCAGCATTATAACCAAGTACTTTTTCTTTTATATCTTCAGCGTGATCTATACAATCATCACATATCGCGATTATCATATCTTTTGTTCTCTCTTTTATCGGAGCATCTTGGTCAATACCCATCTGCCGTTTTCATATATAGCCGTTCCATTGATTATTTTGTCAGTCACAATATTAGATGTCATAGGTCCCTGATATTTCACATTAACTGAGAAATGACATTCATTATCAGAATTATCATTAACAGTAATAGAATATCCATCCCATATAATGTAATATCCACCACCTGCCATATAATTAGTATCAAAATATAAATCGCCATTTATATCTGTGTATCCAGGACAGCCCGTTGTTATATAATATGATGCCTGATCATTACAATATACAGAATGAACCATATTATAAAATTCCGAATAATTGGCAAATACGTTGGTATCTACTTTAATATATCTGCCTGATGATTCATTAGAAAGTATTGTTGGTGAACCATTGAAAACTGATAATAATAAAAATACATTATTATCAACTAACTCATATAATTTATCTATGCTTATTGTATTAACTGTATCATTTCCCTCAGTCTCTGTTAGTTCCACTTCAGTTTCTATAGCTATTTCTGTATCTTGTTCATCTGACTCTTCACTCTCTACTACTGTCTCATCGTTTTCATACTGTATACTCTCGCTGCTCTCATTAACATTTTTTGTTTCTTCTGTATTTCTTTCTAATAATTCCCTATGTGTTTCATTAATTGTCTCCTGATTATTCTGCACGACATTATCTTTCTTGGAATTTTGTAATTTATTATTTTTATTAATATTTAAAGCAAGTATAACTATTGCAATTATAAAAATAGCACTTACTAAAACCTCAAGACCTATAACTGTATACTTTTTCATTTCTCCTCCATAATTATTCATAATTATCTGGTGTAAGATTCTTATATTCAATTGTTATCTTTGTTCCAATATCATAATCAGAATAGTTTTCATTCTCTGAATTTCTTGTTTCTACACTACCTATTTTATCGAAGCTATCTTGTTCTTCATTATATTTATATAACGTATACGGCCAGAAATAAGGATCAACTCCTATATTATGAGAATACAGTTCTTTTACATATCCACTGTCATATATCTCGGCTGTTACATAAAACTTCATTTCCATATATATTGACTCTGCATTTTCGTCATATCCATATATGTACATTGCCATTGTCGCAATAGATGTATCAGTATATGAAAATATCAATTCTTCTTTTCCATCATTATCTATATCTACAATGGCATATCTGTTTTGCTCTATATTTGTATCACTGGTAATAGTTCTATTATCTGGTAATATCATAAAATCATGCAGATTGGCTAATGCCTGTTTATATGCTTCCATGCACATAATAGAATAATCTTTCTTACTCTCAGTCTGAACTTCCTGACCAGCATCTGATTCACTTATTATGTCTGTGCTTTTTTGTTCTGATGATGTGAATCCCTCTTTTTTAGCAGTTTCTTTAGCAATATTAGTTTCCACAGCAAGTGAATCTCTGTCTGCTTTGTTCTCTTGTGAATTCTTGTTTATATTTATACCCGCTAACACGGCCACACCGATAACTAATATTATTATAAAAACAAATAATCCTGTTTCTATCTTCTTAATCATCAGTCTGTCCCCTTATTTCTTCCGCATACACATGAAGTTTCATAAGCCGGGTGAATTCTGTTACAATCTGGACATTTCCATCCACCATTTGATATTATTTCATTTTCTCGTTCTTCTTCTGATTTCAAAACACCATTATCATTATATTTACACTCTGAAGCGACTTTTTCTTCTTTCATACTATGAACATCTTCCATCATCTGACAAAATGCAACCATGAATATTCCCATGACATACTCAAAAAACAATATTAAAGCCAGTACCAATAATGATAGAAAAAATGTTCCCGTCTTAAAATTACTTGTATCACTGTACTCGTAATACATTGAATACTTGTCTGGTGTAGCTCTTTGAATAGAGTAAACAAGTCCAATAATAAATGTTGCAATTAATTCAAATACTACATATACCTTTACAATACTCAGTGCCTTGGTTCCTGCGTTCTCAAACATATAATCGCCTCCTATTTATTTATTTTTTGCCAATTCATGGCTGCTCTCGATTAATGTATTGTTATTGTATATTTTCAGGAATGATTTGCCTATTGCTTTTACACTAAGTGTTGTTTTGCCTGCATTAATTGTTAATATACTATCTGTCTCAATATACAAAAAACTCTTAAGCAGCCATGTTAACTGCTTAAGAGTTTTAATTATTTATCATATTAAGTTATTATCCTATATACTCAAAAAATCTGTTTTTAAAATCTTTTCTTTTTTCCCTTGCCACAGGAAGTGTAATCATCTGTTTCCGATATAGCATCACAACTTCACTCTGCTCTATCCTCTTAACATAATTCATGTTAACTAATAAGCCTTTATTAATGCAGTAAAAATATTCTGGCACTTGTGAACGGATACTCTTAAATGATACATAGAAAGACTTTTCTCCATCAAGCATGTATATTATAGTCTTATGTGCCTCACTCTTCACATATATTATCTCGTTCATTCCTACCCTGAATACCGTATCGTTGAAGCTAAGCACAAGTTCTTTCTTGGACTTATCCCTGCTGTCAGCTATTTTAACAAGCACCTTCCTAAGACTTTCCATATTCACAGGTTTATTAATAACACCAAATATATCAACATTGTTCCAGAACAGCTTCTCTATGTATTTCATGGTATATGCTGTCACGCATACTATTCTTGCACGACAGTCCATATCGCTTAACATCTGGACATAATCCACACCACTTCTGGTATTATTCTCCCATTCCATATCCATGAATACTGCATCATATTTTTTCTTGTCCGCATTTACTTCCACAAATAACTGCTCTATATCATCATACAAGTCTGTTAATATCCCTTCGTTAACAGAAGTTATCTTTTCTTCTATATCTCTTGCATGTTCCATGTAATCATCACATATCGCAATTCTCATATCTGTAATCTTTCTTCGTATTCCCGTTTCATGTTATCCAGTATTGCTATTGCTTTCTGCGGCTCTGTTACCGCTACTGCATTCACAACAGTTATCTGATTAATATAATCATGCCTCAGCTTTGCCATATTTTCATTCTGCATAAGAATGTTATCAAGTCTTTCCTGCTCCTTTTCATATACTTCCCTATATTCCACAAGGTACTGCTTTCTATGCAGTATAGTACTTCTTATTAGTATAATGGCAAGTATGACTAAGGTAAAAAGATTGACTATTATAAAAATGTTGGTATTAACACTCAGATTGTATTGTGCAATTATTCTTTTAACATAGCTAGGATATATTGAACAGTAGCATGCAACAAACAGGATTGCAAAAATACCCTTTTCATCAACATATACATTGTCAATATAATTCTTTATCCTTCTCACCAGAAGATATAACAGAAAATCCATCATTGATATAAATATAAGCTCAATCAGACTCATTGAAAAGAATGTGTCTGAAAAGATATTTCCATCATAACTTACATTTAATACTACAAGCAATGACTCTGCTGTAAAACATATGAATGTCATTATTCCATATGCAAGTATGAATTTATATATTTTGCCCTTTAATGCTGTCAGAAATATTCCAAAAAATAATACATTATTCAACAATATAAGAGCAAGATCAACCTTGCTGTTTGTCTGGACAAAATATTTAATATTTCCTATAAATAAACCGAATATTAATAATTCAATAAATAATTTTTTTAGACTAATCTTATATTCTGGTATAATAAAAAGTGAAAATGCAGAAACTATATTTGCAAGGCTTATTATTACCAGATTAATTACTATTCTCATACTATTTCTGCCTCCTCTCCTTTCCCAGAGCATAATATAACCTTAGCAGTGTATTCTTTCTTATTAATTATTGTATTAAATTGTCCTCCGTATTTCTTTGCAATATCCCGCACAATAATTCTTCCCCAACCATGTTCCTTAACACCTGTCCTTATGCCTGCTGCCTTTGATTTTATCTTGCCTGCATAAGAATTAACTACACTGATTGTCAAATAATCCCCATTCTTCTTCATTGTCAGATTAATGTATTTCTGTGATGATTTTCCATCACATTTGCAATAATTATATGCATTATCAAGAAGATTCAGCATAACTGACGATAATGACAAATCATCAATTTCTATAATAGAATTCACATCGATATCCACATTAAAATCAATATCTGTGCACCGGTTCTTCATCAGGTAAATAATCTGGTTAACAATGGTGTTGGAACAATACTCTTTAATGTGCATATCCATAACCGTATTCCTGATATTATCATCAAGCTGTTGTCTAGAAACATTTTCTTTAATTGCTGCTTTGATTTCATCTATACTTTCTATCGATTTCTGTCCAAAGCCTTGATATAGCTGCATTACATCCGCCTGATTTTCCCTTAGCACCCTGTTATCCTCTATCTTACGGAACGCCTTCCTCTGATTCTTCATATCCGGAATATCAAATAAACTATACATGCTCAGATTACAGAAAGCACTTCCTACAAACCATGATGTAAGCATCAGTGCAACATTCGTACCATCCGGTACAGCATATATACACAGAGGATACATAATCACCAGTGGAACAAACACTGCTATATTAATAAAATTTCTATTATATTTCTTTATCCAGAGTATGACCAATACCGCCAGATACACCAGTATCATCTCTATAATTAACGACATCTTATAACTATTAAAACCAGCCTTTAATCCGAACAATCCCAATTCAATAATATAACTTGCCAGCACAGCCAAAATGCCTTTAATTTTCTTGTTCTCGCTATTATCAATAAGTTGCACTGCAATATAATAGCTTATCTTAACCCCTGGTGTCATCAACAGACATACTAAATAATACATTCTCTTTTGTATAAGCTTTTTAAGCTTTCCCCCTCTTGCTTTTTATTTCATACTTATAAACTGATTTCATAGTACATTTGTTGTCTATTTATGTCAATATATTATATTAAAATTAAATATATTTGAAAATGGACTATTAATTAATAACATGTTTGATTACCTGAAAATCAGACAGGAACATGTTACCGGATAAATAGTAACACGCTCCTGTCCTTTTTATGTATATCTATATTACGAATTAAGCTTTCTGACAATGATGTTTCAACCATCGTTGTCTGTATTATATCATCAATGTAAGCCCAAAACCATTTGCTTCCTCAATAGCTTCTTTTTCTACCTCAATTGTATACAAGGTACAATACTATCCTTATGAAACCTGTCTATGATTAGTAACACAGAACCTGATAATATATACAGCAAGCAGTTCAATTATCACAATAGCCGCAATGATTATCATATATTTATTAAAGCTGTGTATATCTGTCAATGTATGCAACAGCCATGAATACATCATACTTGTAAAGCATGCTCCTATCAGACTGTACTCCCTTCCAGTCTCTCCTTCATATTTTCGCATGCTGACATAATTCTGAATAATAAGCAATGCAAGATTAAGTATAAATATAATAATAAGCTGCACATTTATAATTCGTCCTATATTTCCGTCTATCTTCCATGACTGAATTTCATGATTATTAAATATGCCAGTTACAATTATCATCATAATAAAACTGTATGCCATACTTCCAAATCCGATAATATTATATATCCGCTTATCCGCATTTTCTCTATTTGGATCTGCACCGATTAATATTTCTTTCAGAAACACAGCTACAAGAATAACAGCAAGAGATATCCCAAGATAATACATCCCCGAACTGTCAATATGTCCCCTGAATGAGTACCACCCACACATAAGCATATATCCAACAATAATAACAGCAACAATTCCTGTTATAAGTTCTCTTTTCTTTACTCTGTCCTGCAGCTTTGCCACTCTCACAACTTCTGTAACCGCTGTTTCACTGTCGGTATTCTTCTCCTTAATCTCCCCTATTACAATATCCTGAATCCTTATGTCAAGTATTCTTGATAACTCTTCTATAACACCTATATCGGGAAAACTGTCTCCTTTTTCCCATCTGGAAATTGCTTTGTTAGTTACACCAATTAAATCACCAAGTTCAACCTGGGTATACCCTTTTTTAATCCTCGCATTCCTTATAAGCTCGCCCGTCTTCTGCTTGTCCATATGTCGTCCTCCTTGATTGTCAATTAATTTCACAGCACTGTCTGTTTATTAAAATGTTACTAACAAATGCCAGAAATATCAATCCAGCGTGGCGAGAATCGCGTAGTTTCCTCATTTTCCTTCTATACATAAAAAAGCTCTTCACTTAATATAAAGCAAAGAGGTAATTTTCAAACCATTGATTTTCGTTCTCTGCCTATATACTCATATCTTCTTGCTCTCTTATAGGCATATTTCCCGCTTTTTCTCCATTTTAGTTTCATATTTACCTATAAAGCCGCTTATTTCATGCCGCTTATAGGTTATTATGCTTCAAAAAGCTAAAAATAATTTAAATTCTCCTTCTTTTTTCCTATAAGAATTCTTACAATGCGACTATCTATAGGTATCATGTGTATAACACCTTGTATCGGACCATTATCACTCTGCTGATGTTCTTCTTACGTACAGTATCCAGACACATTACCCTACACAATCTCCAGCACATGCTCCGTAACATTCTTATCCTTATCAACACCAAATGCCTTAAACACAGGATTATCATTATCCATAAGGGACATAATCATATATACAGCAGTCGAATCATATGCTAGTCTCTTATCCTCCTCAGAAGGTCTTGAAGGAGTTTCCGGGTGTGAATGAAAGTTTCCAAGCATGGTTAATCCAAGACTTCTTGCATCCTTGACTGCTGCAAACTGTTCTTTAGGACTCATAGTAAAATGTACATTGTTATTATCAAGATTAGTAAGAAAATACACTTTCTCAACAGATTTAACATCCCCATCAACAAATCCCGCAATAAGCCCACAAGCTTCATTAGGAAGCCCATCTAAGCAATAACGTACAATTGAATCATAATCAGATTTTTTCATTCGAATAACCATGCTCATCCTCCCATATAAAATTATAGCTTTCATTCTTATCCAGCGTAAGCCCCGCGCACACGCTGGTAGAGAAAACATATATAAGCAGAATAATGAGATAATCATGTGCAGCGCACTTTGGAGTCACCGGCACTTAGCAAGCTAACGCCAAAGGCGCTAGCGAGCTTAGTACCGCTGTGAACGACAAGTAGCGAAAGCGTGCCTGCACATGATTATCCCATTATTCTGCCATCACATATATTTTCTCCTACATATGCATATCACATTCAGCCTGTTCATAATCAATAAGCTCATGAATTGTAGGATTATCGCCGCATATAGCACAATGATGATCCTTTGGAAGCTTAATTGTATGGAATTCCATCTTTAAAGCATCATATGTAAGAAGTCTTCCTGTAAGAAGGTCTCCCTTTCCAATAATGTACTTGATAGCTTCCATTGCCTGAAGGCTTCCGATAACACCACCCATTGCTCCAATAACACCTGCCTGCTTACATGTAGGAACTGCGTCCTTTGGTGGTGGATTCTTGAATACACATCTGTAGCATGGTCCTTCTCCTGGTACATAAGTCATAAGCTGACCTTTGAATCTTATGATACCTGCATGAGAGAAAGGCTTTCCAGCCATAACACATGCGTCATTAATAAGGAACTTTGCTGGGAAATTATCTGTTCCATCAATGATGAAATCATAATCCTTGATAAGCTCCATAATATTCTCAGATGTAACGAATTCTCTGTAAGTCTTAACTGTTACATCAGGATTGATTGCTTCCATTGTTTCTTTAGCAGATTTAACCTTAGCCTTACCGATATCTGCTGTTGAATGGATAATCTGTCTCTGAAGATTAGATAAATCAACCTCATCAGCATCAACAATACCGATTGTTCCAACTCCAGCTGCTGCCAGATACATAGCTGCAGGAGCACCAAGTCCGCCTGCACCGATTATAAGCACGCTCGCATTAAGAAGCTTCTTCTGTCCTTTAGCTCCAACTTCCTTTAAAATAATGTGGCGCGAATACCTTTCAAGCTGTTCATTAGTAAACGCCATTAGTATGCTCCTCCTCCCATGAAATATAAGAATTCAACTGCATCGCCTTCATTTAACTTTGTTGTCTCGAAATCATCTCTCTCAACAAAATCATCATTAACAGTAACTGTTACATATTCCGGATTCTCAACATTCTCCTTGACGATAAGCTCTGCTACTGTAATTCCATCTTCATATTCCTTCTTGTTTCCTGCAACTGTGATCTTCATAACATTCCTCCCTTTAATTAAATCTCATTTCTTGCGCCGTTTATTATACTAATCCTTCAAATAATCCAAGCAGTGCATCCTTAGTTGTCTTTCCTGCAATTCTGCCTGTCTCAGCACCTTTGTTGAATGCAACAAATGTAGGTGCTGCCAATACTTCATATTTAGAAGCAAGCGATTCATCAAAGTTTACATTTACCTTGTAAACATTAAGCTTTCCCTCGTAATCATCTTCAATGTCTCCTACAACCCCTGCCATCATCTTGCATGGGATGCATGAATCTGAATAGAAATCCACAAGAACCGGAAGTTCTGACTTAAGAACCAGTTCTTCGAAATTATCTGCATTAGCTCTGGCTGCCATAAGCCCTCCTTTCCTTAATCCTCGTCCTCTACCTTTCTTACTATAAGGGTATATGTACCATCCTCATTAGCTGTAAGCTTTAATATCTGATGTCCCTCTTCCTTAATACTTCTTGGAACATTCTGAACAGGCTCACCGTCATTCATTCTGACTGCAAGAATCTGTCCGTCATCTAACTCCTCAAGTGCTACCTTTGCCTTAACAAATGTTGTCGGGCAGACCACATCAGTAATATCTACTGTATCATCAATCTCAAAATCAGCCATTGTATGCCTCCTTAATCTTCTTATAGAATTCTTCTCTTCCAACTCTGTCGAGTGTGAACTTAAATCTTTCACTTGGCTTTGCGTTGTCTGCAAAGAACTGGATTGCTGCATCACAGACACGGAATAACTGTTCTTCATTTCTGATAAGCGGAAGTGGTGATTCACCCTTGCTTATAGAATTACCAAATGTTCCTGCAAATGAAATGATATATGCAGAAGGTGCGTCCCACGCATCTGTTGGACAGGATTTAGCACATCTGCCGCAGTAATTACATTTGTCATAATCAACTGCAACCTTGCCGTCCTGCATAGTGATTGCACCTGTACGACAGGCTTTCTCACAGACACCACAGCCAATACATTTGTCTTCAATCCACTTAACATCAGCAGCACCCTTGATACCAACATCATTCTCCTCTGCCTTAAGACAGTTGTTCTGACATCCTGTAACACCGAATTTGAACTTATGTGGAAGTTCTCTTCCGAAGTATCTTTCGTCTAACTTAACTGCAATGTCATATGAATCTATGTTACCGCTAGGACATATTGTATTGCCCTGACAGGCTGTGACTGTACGCACTCTCGGACCACATACACCAGGTCTGCAGCCGCCCTCTGCAAGTTCTTCCTTAACAGCATCTATATCTTTAAGTTTAATAAATGGAATCTCAACGCCCTGTCTTGATGTAAGATGGACATGTCCGTCTCCATATTTTTCTGCAACTTCAGCAATCTTGGTAAGATTCTCGGCTGTAAGATATCCTCCTACAACTGCAAGACGAAGTGAGAAGTTATTCTTCTGCTTCTGTCTCATGAATCCGCCCTTCTTAAGTGTTCCATAATCAACTTTCTCTGCCATAATATCCTCATTTCCGTGCCATGCACTATTCATTATCAGTAGACTCTAAGGCTGCACTGAAATCTTCCTTAAGATCATCTATATCCTCTATTCCTACGCTGACTCTTATCAGATCGTCATACACTCCTGAAGCTTCTTTATCCTTGTCGCTTAGATGAAGTGCAATCGTTGAAGCAGGGTGGATAACCAGCGTCTTGGTATCTCCTATGTTAGAAACTATATTAGGAATCTTTAATGCATTAATTATCTTAAATGCTCTTTCCTTGCTTCCAACTCTAAATGTCATTATCGCACCATAGCCTTTAGTAAACTGCTTATCAGCCACTTCATGATACGGACTGCTCTCAAGTCCCGGATAATTAACTGCAATTCCTTCAAATGTGTCTAAGTATCTGGCAAGTTCATACGCATTAGAACAGTGTCTCTCCATTCTAAGCCCTAATGTCTCAAGTCCCAGGTTATTAAGAAAAGCATTTTGTGGTGAAAGACAACCACCAGTATTTCTGAATAATCCGTTACGAAGTTTAATTATATATGCCATTGGACCGAATTTCAAATATGGTTTAAGTCCCGGATACTTTTCTTTATCAAACTTGAACTTTCCATTAAAAGTAAGTATTCCGCTTATCGCATCACTGCTTCCATTAATGTACTTTGATGATGAATTAACTACCACATCTGCGCCAAGAGTTATAGGCTGTATAAGATATGGCGTTGATACCGTATTATCAACTATAAGCGGAATTCCATGTGCATGTGCAACATCCGCTACTGCCTTAATATCTGTTACATCAAGCTTGGGATTACCGATTGTCTCTGCAAATACAACTCTTGTCTTATCTGTTATAAGTTCTTCAAAACACTCTGGCTTATTATCAGCCACATATTTCACTGTAATGCCAAAGCTTTCTAAGTCTTCAAACAGTTCGACTGTTCCACCATATAATCCACATGAAGCAACAACGTCATCACCCTGTCTTACAATATTAGCTATAGAATTAAATATTGCCGCCATTCCGGAAGAACACGCTACACTTGAAAATCCTTTTTCCAGCTTGGTAATTCTTTTTTCAAATGCTTCTATCGTCGGATTATTGATTCTCGTATATGAGAATCCCATCGCCTTATTATCAAATATTCTCTCCAGTTCTTCTGCACTCTCATGCTTAAATGCGCTTGACTGATATATAGGAACAAGTGTTGCTCCGTTAGGATAATCGTCAACGCCATCATGCAGCAGTGATGTGTTAAAACCACTCATATATTTCTCATCCTTTCATCTGTTATGCGATGAACATTCAATATTTATTGAACTGTCCATATATTAAACCCTTTTACCTAGTATGTCAATAGGTTATTTGAGAAAAAATATAACTGCCTGAACAATCTCAGGCAGTCATGAACTATCATTAACATTTACTATATAATATAACTGTCTATTCCCACATTAGAATTAACCAAATCTGCTATTTTAATATTGCTGAAGTAATCATTAACAAGCTTCTCAAAGTTTTCCCACATCTGTAAAGTCTTACATTCTGCCACCTTCGGACATCTGTTAGGCTTCTTCTCAAGACATGCTACCGGTGCAAGTGAACCCTCTGTTACAAGAAGTATGCTAAGCACTGAATAATCCTCCGGATTGCGTGCAAGCTTGTATCCACCACCCTTTCCTCTTAATGATATGAGAAAATCATTCTTGCTTAATGTTGCAACAATCGCTTCCAGATACTTCTCAGAAATATCCTGTCTTCTGGCAATATCCATAAGTGGAATATATTCTCCTGTATTATGCTCTGCAAGATCAATCATGACCCTGAGCGCATATCTTCCCTTTGTTGAAATCTTCATATATATAACCTCTTTTCTAATAACACATTAATACTGTATGTTAAACATACTTTACCACAATGTTTGTATATTTTTCAAGTGTTAAATGAATTTATTTAGCTGGAATGCTTGCCGCAACGCATAATTCTCCCCAGCCTCTGGCTGAATCAGGCCATACATTTCCCACCCGTGTTGCACCATTTATAAGGTATGCTTTAAGCTTTTCACCATACATATATTGGTCATTGCCCTTCACAATCCCCCATTCCATCAGCATTGCAGCGGCACCCGTAACCATTGGTGTTGCAAAAGATGTCCCCGTGACCATTCTCTCCTTATTTCCTGGAATTCTTATATTAACTCCCGGTGCTGTTATGTCAGGTTTTGCATACAGCAGAAGGCCGCTTTTTACATTAACTCCCCTGCCTGAAAATGTTGCCGCACTCCCTGGAGCACGCCCATTGGCGCCAACACATATTGCCCGCCTCGAAGTCCCCGGTATTGTAAATGTGTACTCAGGCGACGGCCTTAAAAATCCTGTTGCACTGCTTAATGTCGAAACCGGAGGAAGCCACATATTAAAGAATCCATCCAACACATTTGCTGCGGTAAATCTTATATCCCATATTCCAGAAGTAATATATCCGCTTGTCGCAACTATGGCTGCATATATCTCTTCACCCATATAGAATGGTCCCGGTCCATACGCCTTTGATACGATACGCATATTCTTAATGTTATGATGCACAACCCCCGCATTTCTTTCACTTATAACCAGTCTTTCCCCTGTTGGCGCAATAAGTTCAATTCTTGCATTGTCCATTGCCCTTTTCCATATCTGTATACTTATCTGAGGCTCATAATCACCAATTGCAAGCTCTTCATCCAGTACATTTCCACTGACAAGCTGGCCTGAATAATGTGTTCTTCCTTCTCCTTCATTGCCAACACCTATACATATACTGCATCTGTATGTTGAACAGCAGTCATCTATAAACATTTCAAATATAGAACTGCCCTCATGATTGCCATAAGTTCCACCATAACTTATATTAACCGCAACCGGCTGACTATATTCAATAGCTTTTCTTATGCAGTAATCAACGCCTTTCATAATCTGCGTTGTCCTTATATATGCGTTTCCCCCTGAATTTCCCAGCTTTACAATTATAATATCTGCGTCTGAAGCAACACCGCTCCTTCCACATGCAATAACTGCAACTTCATTGCCATGTCCGGTTACATCCCTAGCTGGCAGTGTCTTTACAGCTCCATTCCTGTAATCTTCCAGTATACTGTTAATTTCCTTGTCAGAATATGTAATGCCTGTTGTCTGGTCCCACAACGTCTTAATTCTTGTTTTACCTGAGTCATCAAGAAATTCATTATTACCTATATCTATCCCAGAATCAATTACCGCTACTAGTACACCTTTTCCAGTCACGCCTCCATACTGGGTTTCTTCTGCTTTTGCAACATTAACACAAGCTTCTGACTTTGCTGCATACAACTCAAAATATAATGCCTTAGGCTTTTCAATAAATATTATCTCCGGTTCTGTAGCAAGTGCTTCAATACTATCAATCGTTGTTCTTACAATCCAGTATCCACATAGAAGCTGCGTAAACTCAGCATTTGTATAAATGCTTCTAATCCTATCCAGACTTCCAGCTGTCTTGACAATTATCTCCCATGTTCTGTCAGAGTCATCAAACCCGGCATCCATATCAGGTACCTGCTGCCTTATATCTTCACTTGTATCAGCACTAATCTGCAATAGATTTTCAATTCTCGGATTCACATATAATTCTCCAGTTAAGCTCACATAATATCTATGCTGACAACCACAATAACATGAAAACAGCTGATGCATACGCACCAGCCGTTAATTAATTAAATATCATGTTTTCTTGATAAATTCTATACGACACTTAGGACACTTAATACTAATTCTGCCCTTTCCCTTAGGAACTCTTATCTTCTGCCCACAGCTTGGACATTTGAAAATTCTATGTGTCTTACTGTCCTTAATTCTTGCTCTTACCTTGTTAAACTTACTCATAAATTTATAATGAATCTTCATATACTTCTGGTTTTCAGCACTTCTTCTTGATATATTTCTTGAAAACATTCTGAAATATATGTACACAATACCAAGGAGTGCTACTGTATATATTACATTACTCCTTAAAAAGAAAGTAAGTATAATCAAAACAAGAACTACATATGATAAGCATCTCGAAAGCTGGTCCATGCCATATCTTCCATACATAAATCTTGAAAAACTCTGCTTAAATCGGTTCATAAAAAACATTCCCTTTCTATATATTGAAGTAATTCACATCAACATACATATGGTAACACACAACCCAATAAAAGCAATTAAAAATGTATAAAATAAATATGATATATTAATATTCCATGTACTCTTCCCCATCGAGGTTCTTCCAGTAGAACTTATCCTCCAGTATCATATAACTGTGTTCTGAGTTCTCTTTAGGAATTGAAACTGAACCAGGATTCATGTATATGTAATTATCTCTCTTCTCACACTTAGGTACATGTGTATGTCCGCAAAGTAGAATATCGCCTTCCTTTAATGCAGGTATATTCTTCTCATCAAGCTTGTGTCCATGTGCAAGAACGATTGATCTGTCATTGAAATTAAGATATGCCTGCTCTGCAAGTACATTAAAGTCAAGCACCATCTGGTCAACCTCTGTATCACAATTACCTCTTACGCATATAATCTCATTGCGTAAAGGATTGAGCATTGCAATAACCTCCTTAGGTGCATATTCCTTAGGCAGGTCATTTCTCGGACCATGATATAGTATATCACCTAAAAGAACGAGTCTGTCTGGCTTCTCTGCTTCATATCTTTCAAGCAGCTTCCTGCAATAATATGCAGAACCGTGTATATCTGATGCAATCATTATCTTCTTCATATTCTGTCCTTTCCTTAGATAAGCCAATTCTTAATTATCTTGCGAGCTTATTAAATGTTGGCACTTTATAATGTGAAGCATTACTTAAAAACTGAGATAAAGTATTAGGAACCTTGTATGTATCAAGAACCTTCTTCATAAAAGCAATTGATCTTTTCTTATACTTCATGCTTCGCAATACGGTTACCGCAGCCTCATCATCATAACCCCTTGCAAACTGCTTTGCATATCTTGCAAACTTAGTTTTATCAAGTTCAGGAATGTCAAAATAATTCTGGAATATCTCCATTGCCTCAATAATTCTTGTATTATCAAAATCAAGTTCTACTGCAGGTCTTTTCACCTCTATATTACCAATATGACATACAGACTGCTTACACACGTTAGAATACAAGCTTATATTATCAGACTTAACATTCGTAAGTGAATATTTGTTATACAGGTGTATTCCGGTAAACATTCCGCTTGAATTATCCTCTCCAAAGAAATAATTCAGTAAAAGCTCTGTAATATCTCCCTGTGCGTCTGATTTCTTAATATACATACCTCTTCCAACACGGATTATCTCACCCTCGTCAGAGAGCCTTTCGACAGCCCGGAAGAATGCTTCCTGATTCATCCTCTCAAATCCATGCTCATACATATCATTAGCCGACACAATTGTGCCATCTGCCACATTATCAAAGTAATCTAATATCTTATCTCTGTTCTTCATAATTCTTTAGCATAGTGAAGTTATTACACTTCTTCAAGATTAATTGTCTCTGTTTCTTCTGTATCATCATCAGATTCTTCCTTTTGAGGCTTTTCTTCTTCCTTGCCATCTGCCTTCTCATTGATTACCTTGACTTCAACCTCAACGTCTCCGTCTTTCTCATCAAATATAACATCATCATCAAAATCATCATCTGATGCAAGGCAGTCATCCTCATCAACAAAATCAGAATCTTCCTCATCTTCTTCATCGACATAGAAATTAACAGGAATAACTTCTACATTACTGCATACAGCCTTACCAATAATATATACTGTATGGATTCCTTCCTCATCAACATTATCAACAAGGTTCTTAACTCCTGCTATCTTTCTTGAAATATCACATGTTGCATTGACACCTTCTGGAAGAATAATAGTTACTGAACTTGCATTACTTGAGAAATTAATATATACATCCTTCTCAAACACTGCAAGACCAAGGTCTAGTACTGCCTTAGAAGCCACTGCTTTAAGCTCACAGCCAGCAAATACTTCATCTTCAACCTCTATAACCTTCTTCTCTCCGATAGCATTATACTTACGGATTTCATCATCAAAACTATCATTCTCTTCTTTAGCGAATCTTTCCTTAGTCTGCTTGAACTTATCAAAAGCAACCTTGCCTGCTACAGCAGCAGCGCCTACTCCTAAAACAACCTTAGCCAATCCATGTTTCTTTGCCATAGTATTATCCTCCAATTCACGCATTATAATGCAATCTACTCTTTAAATTTAATCACCACAAAATCTTGTTTTAGTATATCATACTCCCTATACAAAAATCAACGCGAATAGACACATCCGCAATAATTCTGCCTGTATAGATTATACTCATGTGAAAGCTCAATAGAACGCTTATATCCCTCTTTTTTCTTAAAATCAGATAAAAGATATGGCATATCATATTCCTCTGAAAGCTTTAAACCTATTTCATTAAGCCTGACGCTGTTCTTTAGAGGACTTATTGTAAGCGTTGTCGTAAAATAATCAAATCCACCAGCCTTTGCAGTCTCACAGGTCTTTTTAAGTCGCAGCTCATAACAGCGGAAGCACCTTTCCCCACCTTCCCTGCACTGTTCATATCCTTTAGCTATGTCATAGAATTCTTTAGTATCATAATCGCCTTCTATGAAGGAAACCTTATACTTTGCCGGAAATTCACTGATGAATCTCTTCTGTTCTTCAACTCTTTTTCTGTACTCTTCCTCAGCAGATATATTCGGATTATAGTAGAATACAGTTATATGGAAATAATCAGAAAGATACTCTATGCAATGGCTGCTACACGGTGCACAGCAGCTGTGAAGAAGCAGAGTCGGTACAATTCCGTCCTTCTGGAAGCCCGCTATCTTCTTATCAAGCTCTTTCTGAAAATTTCTCTGTTCAAAAGGTATTCCCATATTACTTAACCTGTCCTGTTATCTCTTCTAACGCAGCGTAAAGCTTTTCCATCTGCTCATCAGTTCCTATTGTAATTCTTAAGTAATTATCAATAAGTGGCTGGTTAAAATATCTGACAAATATGTTCTTTTCTTTAAGTTTTTCAAATATTTCCTTAGCCGAAACACTCTTGTGTGTTGCAAATATAAAGTTAGCCTTAGAGTCAGGGAATGAGAAGCCTAACTGTGAAAGTCTTTCCTTAGCATTCTCTCTGGTCTTAACTATCTTACCCACGCACTCTTCAAAGTATTCCTTATCATTGACAGACTCAATTCCATAGCTTATTGAAGTTCTGTTCATTGTGTACGAATTGAATGAGAATTTGACAGCATTAAGAGCCTTTATAAGCTCAGGATTACCGAAACAGTAACCTATTCTCATACCAGCCATTGCACGTGATTTAGAAAATGTCTGTACAACCAACACATTTTCATACTTATTGACAAGTTCCATTGCTGACTTTCCGCCAAAATCAATATAAGCCTCATCAACAATAACAACTACATCCTGATTATGTTTTATAATATCTTCAACCTTATCAAGTTCCATATAAAGTGCTGTAGGAGCATTAGGGTTAGGGAATACCACTCCGCCATTCTCCTTGTAATAATCTTCTGGAATTATATTAAAATCCTTATCAAGCGGCTGCTTCTCATATGGAATTCTGTAAAGGTCAGCCCATACACTGTAGAAAGAATATGAGATATCAGGAAACAGTATTGGCTTGTCTGAATTAAAGAATGTCAGGAAACACATTGACAATACATCATCAGAACCAACTCCTACGAACACCTGATTATCATTCATTCCATAATAAGCTGCAATTGCATGTACAAGGTCTGTAACCTCAGGATCCGGATAAAGTCTTAAATCACTGATATTCATTCTCTCTGCTGCCTCATGCACCTTAGGTGTTGGAGGATATGGATTCTCGTTGGTATTAAGCTTTACAACATCTTTAACCTTAGGCTGCTCTCCCGGCACATATGGCTCAACTCTTCTAATATTCTTCTCCCATATCTTCATATATAAGTCCTCTTCTTTCACGAATAATTATAATCCCATCTCTTTAGCAACTTCTGCAAAATGTGGTAATGAATTAACAATTGTCTCATAAGATACACAGTATGCAATTCTAACATATCCAGGGCATCCAAATGATGACGCAGGAACCATAAGGATATTGTGTTTCTTGGCTGCCTCACAGAAAACAGTTTCATCTTCAACAGGTGACTTTACGAAAAGATAGAAAGCACCCTCTGGCTTTACACACTCAAAGCCTAACCTTGTGAGTCCTTCGTATATTGCCTTTCTGTTCTTGTCATATGCCTCGAGATTAACCTGTGCATCAACACATTTTGCAACAACTCTCTGCATAAGTGAAGGCGCATTAACGAATCCTAAAATTCTTGTAGCTACAGAAGCTGCTGACTTAACATCTTCTGAATCTGTAACCTCATCAGGAATAACAAGATATCCGATTCGCTCACCTGGAAGTGAAAGCGACTTACTGTATGAATAACCAACAATAGTATTGTCGTAATATTTAGTAAGATATGGAACATCAACACCGTCATAAGCTAACTCTCTGTATGGTTCATCTGCTATTAAGTAAATCTCTGTTCCGTACTCCTTCTGCTTCTTATCCATAATAGCAGCCATCTTCTTTATAGTATCCTCTGAATATACAACACCTGTCGGGTTATTAGGATTATTAACGATAACAGCTCTTGTCTTAGGTGTTATCTTTGCTTCAAACTCGTCAAGCTTAGGCTGGAAATCCACAGTATTAGGTGAAACAACCACTAATTTTCCGCCAAAATTGCTTACATAATTCCTGTATTCACCAAAGAATGGCGCAAATGTCATAACCTCTTCGCCCGGATTAAGTAATGTCTTGAATATTGTATTAAGCCCGCCTGCTGCTCCAACAGTCATTACAATATTAGTATGGTTAAAATGTGTTCCGAATCTTCTATTAAGTGACTCAGCTATAGTCTGTCTCACATCCTCATATCCTGCATTACTCATATAGCCATGTATAAATGTTGATTCTTCATTATCTACTATATCCTTAACTGCTTCATTAACCTCTGCAGGTGCTGGAACATTAGGGTTACCAAGTGAGAAATCATACACATTCTCTGCTCCGTATAACTTGGCAAGTCTGTTGCCTTCCTCGAACATTGCACGGATTACCGAACTGTTTTTTACTAAAGAAACCATTGAATCAGCTATCATTGTTTATATCCTCCCAAAAAAATATGACTACATTATAATCAAAATCATTTGATTTTACAACTTTCAATAGATGTAATCATATGTTATTATTTAGATTAGTATTTCATTAATTCCAACTGGGGGAAGAATATTATGTCTAAAACTCTTTATTCAGTATACAGATATATTGTTTTAGGTCTGTTTCTTATTATTAACATATGGCTGTTTCTGCTAAGCATTTTCAGTACGAGCAGACTGACAGCTGATGCAAGTGAACGCACTTATTACACAGGAGACCATGTATGGCTTCATATAATCATACTTGTAGTTCTTATTGCTGCAGTCTTTTATCTTGTGAGAAATAACATTTTCACCAGAATTAACAGTTATCTTTCCAATAACGAGAAAACATTTATACGAATCCGCAATATATGTCTTATTATAATTGGTATAAGCGGTGCTGCCTGGGTTCTGCTTACGCAGAGTAATGCAGGCGCTGACCAGTATTATGTACTTGATGCTGCAAGAGGACTTAGAAACGGTGATTATTCGGCATTCCGGTACAATGGCTATATATCAAAATACACTAACCAGATTGGGCTTCTGTTCATTGAATACATTATAGGTTTCATAGTTGGTGACTATAATTACTTATTCTGGCAGCTTCTTAATGTTGTGATGATTGTATTCACTTACAAGATGTTTTCTGACATACTTGGGATTTTAAAGCTTCCGCGGATTGCAAGCCTGTCCACTATTATACTGGGAATTCTGTTTTTCCCATGGACTCTCTACAGCGTATTCATATATGGCAATGTTGCAGGATTATTCTTTGCCACTGCCGCTTTCAAATACACAATGCTTTTTATTGACAGCATTAAAGAACTTAATGGCTTTAAGATTTCATATATTGTTATAAGCGCTGTTTCCATGATGTTAAGTGTTATGGTTAAGAATAATTATCTTATATTCATGATTGCGCTCATAATCTATACGGTTGCAGAAGCACTAAGACACAGAAATATACAGATTATTCTTGTTACATGTGCCGTAATTGCAGGATTTGCAATTCAGGCCGTTGTTCCAAAGCTTGTTATAGAAAAGATTTCCGGCTGCAATCTTGGAAGCGGTGCTTCAAGCTGGACATGGATTGCCATGGGACTTCACCCATCTGATGGCAATGTTTATGCAGACGGCTGGTACAGCGGACGTATTGCTGCATTTTACGAGAATAACGATTACGATACTAAGAAAGAAGCTGAGGTTTCTAAAGCAGAGATTAAAGGTTATATTGACACATATAAAAACGACCACAAAGCATTTACATCATTTCTTTCGAAGAAAGTTGCCTCTCAGTGGAATAACCCTGAATTCCAGTGTTTCTGGATAACCAATGTCCGTAGCAGTGATATTGAGAAAAGCCCTGTTATCTCGGATATTCTTTCACTAAAGGGAAGTTCAACATTTATCGCATTTCTTAATATAATGCAGAGTATTATTTTATTTGGAAGTATGCTTTATGCTGTGAATACACTTATTGAAGGTACTTTCGCAGGTGCTGCTGTGCTTCCTCTTACTTTTATAGGTGGTTTCATATTCCACCTGTTCTGGGAAGGCAAATGCCAGTACACGCTTCCTTATTTCATGCTGTTACTGCCTCTTAGTATTATTGGTTTTTACAGCATGGCAAAGAAACTGTCCTCAGTCACAAAGAAGCATTTATACAAATGTGGTGTATTCGCTGTAATTCTTTTATTCATAGCAATTATATTCAACCGTTTTATTATTCTTAATCAGGATAATAAGAGTTACAGACAATACAGGGAATACACTATTGAACAACAAAAACTTTAACGGGAGGTTTTTATGAACAGACCTGATTGTTTATATATTGTAATTCCATGCTACAACGAGGAACAGGTTCTGCCTGTTACCTCAGGCATGTTTCTTGATGAACTTAACCATCTAATCAAAGCCGGCAAAATCAGTTCTGGCAGCAGAATAATGTTTGTCAATGATGGAAGTTCTGACAGTACATGGGATATAATTACGGATTTATCAAAGAAGGATGAACATTTCATCGGAATAAGCCAGAGCCGTAACCGCGGACACCAGAGCAGTGTGCTTGCCGGTCTTATGGAGGCTTCCCAGTATGCTGATATGACTATATCTATAGATTGTGACGGACAGGATGATATTCATGCAATGGAAGATATGGTTGACGCTTACCACGATGGCTGTGATATCGTCTATGGTGTAAGAAATGACCGTTCAACAGATACATTTTTTAAAAGAAACACAGCCAAAGGCTTCTATAAAATCATGGCAAAGCTTGGCGCAGAAACTGTATATAACCATGCCGATTACAGGCTTTTATCAAAGCGTGTGATTAATGAACTGGCACAATTCAAAGAAACTAATCTGTACCTTCGTGGGCTTATCCCGCTTGTCGGTTTTAAAAGTACAAGCGTATATTATTCAAGAAGCGAACGACTCGCCGGAAAGTCGCACTATCCTTTCAGCAAAATGCTTAACCTTGCATTAAACGGCATAACAAGCCTTAGTGTAAAACCACTCCGTCTTGTTATGTCACTTGGTATTATCGTTTCAATCCTCAGCTTTATCGGTGTTATATGGGCTGTCGTTGACAACCTGCTCGGCAACACAGTAACCGGCTGGGCAAGCACAGTATGTATCGTATGCTTCATGGGGGGAATACAGCTTATGTGCCTCGGGGTTATCGGGGAATACATCGGGAAGATATATATGGAGGTCAAGAATAGACCCAGGTTTATTATCAGCGAGAGGACTTATGAGTGCAATGAAGATGAAAAGTCTTGATGAGTGATACTGGAAACTCATTTCCTATAAAACACTCATGTATGTGTTTCTTATGTGTTTATTTTCGCTTCTGTCCTATTAGAATCCTCATACCTGTTAATTTATAGGTAACTTTTCATATAATTCACGATTTTTCAGCCTGTAAGTATCTTTTTCTCAGGTTCTTATCCTATAAAACCCATTATTTCAACTAATTTATAGGAGTTTTCCAACCAATTTCAGCAAAAATTCTTCTTCAAAGCAAAAAAACACCTATAAGAAGTCATTAATCGACTCCTTATAGGTATTTTAAGCATTATTTTTATCTATCTTAATAGTCAGATTTGAAATTCACCTATAAATCACACACTTTACATCTTTTTTATAGGTAAACACAGAGGCATTCCAAGCTTATGCAACCCTCTGACGCATCATAGCATTCAGCACTCATGCAGCAAGAATCACTACTTCACGCTATCTTATAAGCTTTCATTATTCCACACCATCAATAAATCTGGCAACAAAACTTAATGCTGCACCAAGCCCTGATTTTCTGCCACCGCCATCTGATATTCTTAAATAATCCGCATCAGTATCAAAGGAATAATCATTAACAAGACGTTCTTTAATACTATTATCATATTGCTTAAGATATGGTGCAACTGTTCCGCCAAGAACAATATCACAGTCCATCATCGTGTATATGTTATTAATTCCAAGAGCCAGATTGTCCATATATTCATCTAACACATTGGAATTATTCTTATTTCCCTGCGCTGCCAGTTCAAAGAAATTGTCAAGTGTCATATCAAGCTCTGATGATAATACCTTTTCTGAAACATATGCTTCAAAACAGCCCTTCTTACCACACAGGCACTGCTTTCCTCCAGGGTGAATAACCATATGTCCGAATTCGCCACCACGGTTATGAACACCATTTCTGATTGCGGAAGCGTTAATATATGCACCTCCGACACCTTCACCAAGCATAATATATATTTTTTCATCTTCAGGCTTTCCATTAAACCAGTGGTCTGCGTATGCCTCTGCCCTCGCATCGTTCATCACTACGACCGGATAATCAATAGCTGATATAAGCCTTGTAAAATCATAGTTCTTAGCTTTTAATGGTGGTGCTGAGATAAGAATCTGCTTTTCATCATCAAGTATTCCTGGAACTGTAACGCCAACTCCCAGAATGTCATCTGCGTCTGCTCCAACATAATCCACTGCATGTCTTACCGCATCTGTAAGCTTCTCAATATATGCACTGCTCTTGCTAAAATGTGCTTTAACAGCCATACTGTATATAATCTGGCCTTTAAGCCCGACTACATCTACATTAATATAGTCAGCTTTGATATTCACGCTGATAGCTTTTCTTGCATTATTATTAATAGTAATTGCCTGTGCCCTTCTTCCACCCGTTGAAGTGAAATTGCCAACATATTCTATAAGCCCATCTTCCATGAGCATCTTAAGATTCTGATTGACCGTCGGCAGAGACAGACCTAACTGGTCTGCTATCTCCTGCCTTGATATCTTATCCGAATTATATATCAGTCTGAATATACGGTTTTTATTAAGTTTTTTTACATCCGTGTTCGTTAGTTTCTGTGATGAATCCATCCATTACCTCTCGCTTAATCCCGGTTAACTTGTGTGTCAGTTACATAATTCGCCAAATACAGCAATATAATCTTTCTTGAACTTCTCAATTCCTGCATCTGTAAGCGGATGATGAACCATCTGCTCAATTACCTTATATGGTACTGTTGCAATATCAGCTCCTGCAAGTGCGCAGTCTGTAATATGTATTGGATTTCTTACACTTGCACAGATAATCTCTGTCTTAAGATCATAATTAGCAAATATATCTGCAATATCCTGAATAAGATTAATGCCCGGCTGTGATATATCATCAAGTCTTCCAAGGAAAGGGGACACATATGCTGCACCTGCTCTTGCAGCTAAAAGCGCCTGATTAGCTGAGAATATTAATGTAACATTAACCTTTATTCCCTCAGATGATAACACCTTAGTAGCCTTAAGGCCTTCAACTGTCATAGGAATCTTAACAACCATGTTAGGGTGGATTGCTGCAATCTCTCTTCCCTCTTTGATCATCCCTTCTGCATCCTCAGTAGTAGCCTTAACCTCACCACTTATAGGTCCGTCAACAATAGAAGTAATCTCCTTGATAACCTCCTTGAAATCTCTTCCTTCTTTGGCGATAAGGGATGGATTAGTGGTTACTCCACAGATAACTCCCATGTCATTAGCCTTACGGATATCTTCAACATTTGCAGTATCAATAAAAAACTTCATAATAAAATTCTCCTTGTTAATCACTCATTAATTGTTCTGAATACATTCTTCATTGCAGGATAGATACATCTGAACTTATTGTACTTATCCTCGTATCTTTCTATTATCTTCTCGTCTGGTCTTATTGTCTTTCGTACTTTAACGAGAGCATTAGACGCATCTTCAACGCAATTATACTCCCCGGCTGCAACCATGGCAAGCATTGCCGCACCCATAGCAGGACCTTCCTCTGACTCTAACAGTTCCACAGGAATTCCAAGTACATTAGCCATAATCTTACACCACAGTTCTGACTTAGCGCCACCACCGCACATACGGGTTGACTCCACTCTTATACCAAGACTCTTAGCAACCTCGAAGCAGTCCCTTATTGCAAATGCAACGCCTTCCAGAACTGCCTGTGTCATATCCTTACGCTCAGTATCCATTGTCATTCCTGTAAATGTGCCTCTTGCAAATTCGTCATTATGCGGTGATCTCTCACCCATCAGATATGGAAGGAAATACACATTATTATTGCCAAGGTCATCATCTGTTATCTGCGACTGTTCACCTGTGTAATCATTAGTTCCGAGTATCTTGTCCATCCACCATCCATTAGCTGATGCTGCACTTAATATACAGCCCATAAGATGATATTTTCCATCCGCATGTGCGAAAGAATGCAGTGCATTATTGGAATCCACTCCGAATTCCTTGCTTGAAATGAATATTGTACCGCTTGTTCCCAAAGAAACATTACAATGTCCGTCACCGACAGTACCAGTGCCTACTGCAGCAGCTGCATTATCACCTGCACCGGCTGCAACAATTACTTCACTTCCTATTCCAAGCTCATCTGCAATATTCTTCTTTACCGTACCAACACACTCACTACTTTCAAAGATGCGTGGCATCTGTGCCTCTGTCACGCCACATATATCAAGCATCTGGCGCGACCAACGCCTATTCTTCACATCAAACAGCAGCATGCCCGAAGCATCTGAAACATCTGTACAATGCACACCTGTAAGACAATACGCAATATAATCCTTTGGAAGCATTATCTTGTCTATCTTAGCAAAATTATCCGGTTCATTCTCCTTCACCCACAATATCTTAGGTGCTGTGAAACCTGCAAATGCAATATTTGCTGTATATTCTGATAACTTATCCCTGCCTATCACTTCATTCAGGTACTCACACTGCTTCGTTGTTCTTCCGTCATTCCATAAAATAGCCGGTCTAATAACCTCATCATTCTTATCAAGAATAACAAGTCCATGCATCTGTCCACCAAAGCTGATACCACCAACTGTTGATTCATCCTGTCCGTCAAGCAGCTCCTTCATGCCTTCCATACATGCATCATACCAGTCATAAGGATTCTGCTCTGACCAGCCGGCCTTAGGGTAATCAATCGGATAACTCTTTGAAACATTTGCAATGATATGTCCTGCTGTGTCCATAAGAACAAGCTTGACCGACGAAGTTCCAAGGTCAATTCCTATATAATTCATACCAGACTCCTTTCCGCAATCATATATCTATAACCGCATCTGTTTATGCAAATGGATTCTCGCTCTTGTAAAGCATGCCCTTAGGCTGGTTGAATGACACATCTTCAACGCCGATATACTTAAACACATCAAAAAGTGTCTTTCCAAAATGTCCGAATGCAACTGCACCATGATGTGGAAAATTGCCTTCAATAAGCACATGTCTGTAGAATCTTCCCATCTCTGGAATAGCAAATATACCTATTGCACCAAATGAACGTGTTCTTACCGGAAGAACTTCACCCTGTGCTATGTAAGCGGAAAGCTTGTTATCTGATGAATTCTGGAGTCTGAAAAATGTGATATCTCCCGGAACGATATCCCCTTCAAGTGTACCATTAGTAACTTCTTCAGGAAGTGAACGTGCCATAATCATCTGGTTTCTCATCTCGCAGAATGACAATTTGCTCGATGCAGTGTTGCCACAATGGAATCCCATAAATGTATCCTTCTGTGTATAAGCATATCTGCCTGCGATATCCTCATTGTAGATATCTGCTGGAACTGTATTATTAATATCAAGAAGTGTAACAATATCGTCACTTACAACTTCTCCGATAAATTCACTCAATGCACCATATATATCAACCTCGCATGATACAGGTATTCCTCTTGAAGTAAGTCTTGAGTTGACATAACAAGGAACACATCCGAACTGTGTCTGGAATGCCGGCCAGCATTTACCTGCTACTGCAACATATTTTCTTGAGCCCTTATGTGATTCAACCCAGTCAGTTAATGTAAGCTCATACTGTGCGAGTCTGCTTAAGATTTCAGGCTTTTTATTTCCTGTACCAAGCTCTTTTTCCATATCCATTACAACATCAGGAATTCTTTCATCTCCTGCATGCTTATTAAAGTTCTCGAATAAATCAAGCTCTGAATTTTCCTCAATCTCAACACCAAGATTATATAAACCTGCGATTGGTGCATTACATGCAAGGAAATTGTTAGGTCTTGGGCCAAAGCTGATAATCTTAAGATTGCTTAATGCGTATACCGCCTTTGCTACAGGTATGAATTCATGAATCATATCTGCACATTCTTCTGCTGTTCCAACAGGATACTCCGGAATATATGCTTTAACTCCACGAAGCTTAAGATTATAGCTTGCGTTAAGCATTCCACAATAAGCATCGCCTCGTCCCTGAACAAGACCTCCATTAGCTGATGTCTCCTCTGCTGCCGCAATAAACATCTTAGGTCCGTTGAAATTTTTTGCAAGCATTGTCTCAGCAATTTCAGGTCCGAAATTACCAAGATATACACAGAGTGCATTACATCCTGCATCCTTAATATCCTCAAGTGCCTGCATCATATGTATCTCACTCTCAACGATACATACCGGACATTCATAGATATCCCCATTGCCATACTTTGCTTCATATGCCTTTACAAGATTCTGTCTTCTTGTAACTGAAAGTGATTCTGGAAAGCAGTCTCTTGAAACTGCAACAATACCGATTTTCATAACTGGTGTATTATTCATAACTTATCTCCTTTAACCTATACTGTTATATTCTCTCCCCTTAAGCCGTTAAATGCTCCATCTATATGAGCATCTTCATGGGCTATCAGCCATTTATTAGATGCCGCAAGCAGCTTATCTTCTGCTGTTGCATGAGTATTAACTACATCAAGATTAGTTCCCTTTGGAAGTACAACTACGCACTTAAAGCCCTGTCCATCCACACCGCATGGTGCATAATGAAGAGTTGTTGCATACACCTCAATAGCAGTTCCCTCAGGCACAAAAAATCCTTCAACCTTAGATGTCTCATATGTAAAATCGTCTTTCACATCTTCTCTGCTACCAAGCAGCAGAATCATATCTGTTGCCGCAATATTAACTTCTGAACTTCTGTGATATTCCAGTGCATTAAGTTTATGGTTATGTCCATTACAATACCCTGTCTGTACAGGACATCCACCATATATACTCTCTTCCATTACCTTATGAATCTGTGTATTTTCAAGCTTTTCATCACCTGCAACATATACAACATCTTCAGGCATATCATACGAATCCATAAGTTTCACTATTTCACTGGTATCAATATCAGCAATAACTCTGCCATATTTCTTAAATCCAGCATCCAATACACTCTGCAAAAACACTACCTCCTTTTTCAACTCATGTTAAACTTTTATAAAGCATCTTTCTAAAAGTCATTCTATCACTGTTTTATTTCTAATTCAATAAAAAAATCTCCGATTATCAAAAATGTATCCTGAAAGATACACTCCCAATAACCGGAGATTAATATTAATCTGTTAAATTGCCAATCTTACAATATAATCTTTGATAATGCATCAATTATAATTCCCCATGCTACACCACTCACATAAAGAATCGCAAGAATTCTAAAATTATCCTTCATATCATCGTTCTCTCTGAACAGCACAAGAATACCTACTCCCGAACCGGCAAGCAGTCCTGCCATAAGAGAGCCAAGTCCAAGTACGCCTTCAATATAAAGCTGTGTTAATACTACTGATGATGCACAGTTAGGAATAAGACCTATAATTCCCGCTATCAACGGTCCAATAACAGGCTTATTAAGTATAAGATTCCCCAAAGTCTCTTCACCAACAAAGTGAATTAAAGTATTAAGTGCAAAAGATATGACAACAATAAATGCAAATATAGTTATTGTATGTCTTAACGCTGACTTGAATATGCTTGTCTCACAACCACAGTGGTCATGATCACATACATGTCCAATCTTTTCTACCATATTATAACTTTTCTTGCTTCTTCTCACTATCAGATCAATTACAACACCCATTATAAGACCTATAAAAACCTTAATGAGTATAAGCTTGACAAGCACTAATACATCTACCTGTTCTGATAAAAATACTGGTATCATCTCGTCTGAAGTAGACATAAAGATGGCAATAAGCGTTCCCATAGTAATTACTTTACCTGCATACAGGTTAGATGCTGCTGTAGAAAAACCACACTGTGGAACAGCTCCAAGTAAAGCTCCTATAACAGGCCCAGCCTTGCCAGAATCCTTGACAAACTTCTTCGTCCTGGCACTTGTCTTATGTTCAAGATACTCCATAGCAAGATAAGTCAGAAAAAGAAACGGCAACAGTTTAACACTATCAATAATAGTATCAAATACCACATCCATCATGATATACAATCGTCCTTTCTTAAAAACAGTCACATAGTTACATATTCGTTATGCCTTGGCAAAAAGCTTCTTATAAGGTTCTTCTCCTGAAAACACCTTTCTTGCTTTCTCTGATCTTTTCATAATAAGCTTTGTAACAAAATAACCTATTACTCCATACAGTGATCCAAGTAACAGACTCGCAAGTACATCTGTTGGATAATGAACTGTAAGATATAATCTTGAAACTGCAATCAGAGCTGCAAGTATAACTGCGGGAATTCCTTTCTTTCTGTCCCACAATATAATAGCTAATGCCGCTGCAAAAGAAGCTGATGTATGTCCTGATGGGAAAGACCAGTCCTTAATGCCATTAAAGATTCCATAAAGATTCTCAAATGTCGGATCTGCATTGAATGGTCTTATTCTTGCTGACAGATTCTTCATAATTCCGTTACACATAATAAGTGACAGAATAAGTCCAATTGCCATACTAAGTCCTAACTTTCTGTCTTTCTTAAATACCGGTATAAATAAGAACGCCGCACATAATAAAATCCAGAATATTCCAGCATTCCCAAGACAGGTTATAGCATACATAACCGGATCTGTTACAGGATTATGTAATGATTCAAACCAGTGTAAAATCTGAAGTTCCATAATAATCTCCTTATCATATCATTCTATTACGCTCCTTTTCAGGCACACCAGAATATTCTATGATATAAGAAAACATTTGTCAATTAAAGGAATACGTTTTTTCATAGTAACATTTTCCTGTTCTTCCGCCAAATGGATATTCATATTCTTCTGTAACTCCAATCTGAAACAACCCTCTGTCTAAATCTGAATCTATAAGTTTAACAGTAACATTACCATCTGATGCAACTCTTTCACTTAAAACCACACAAAATTCTTCCATCAGATCAGTCAGTATCTGTTGTCTTTTCCCAGCATCATATGTTGTAAAATATTTATCAGCATATACATCACCCATCCTGTCAAATGCAAAATCCATTGCACTGTCAAGACTTCTATTGACCTCATCTCTTCTAATATTGTTTCCTGTTATCGACGCATGTATCATGACTATTAACGCTATAACAACAATAATACCACTACATGTAATAACTCCTCTCAAATATCTTCAGCTTACAAAGTAACGTGCAAGTCCATTATATGTATGTTGCGAAGAATAACCAAACATAGCCGCAGACAGCGGATATTCCAGTGTGTATTCTATATATTCATAATCACCTGCCCTGCTTACGTCTCCATATGTAAGCCTCATACCCCCTTTCTGCACTGACCTGGCTAACACATAAAGCTTCTTATCTCTAGCTTCCTCTGATAATTCACTATCAGGAATATCCCCACAATATGCTTCAATATAATTCTCAATATACTGGCTTATCTCTCCTGCATCAGAAACTCTCTGATTAATCCTTATGAAATCAATAGAAAAGAAACATACCAATGCAAATATAACAAGATAAACTGATGTCTCAATTATCCCCTTCATTAATACCCCCTTTATCTGCTATCCAAGGCATGAACCTATCACACCTAAAAGTATATTTCTGTACGCAGACATAGACATTCCAATCATTGTCATGGCAACCACCACTGCACACATTCCTATTACTGCTTCTCCGTATGTATTAATAACATCCTTCATATTCTTATCACCCCTGTAAAGATATTTCCAAAAATATTAATCATTGAATAAGATACAATCAGTCCAATTATCACTCCTGCATATTCATCAATAATATGATTCATATAATATACACCTCCAATTATAAGTACATATTAACAACTAACATCATATCAACCGCCATCTTAAATGCCACAAAAAAAGTTGGTATATACTCAGAAAATCTCATCATGCTTGTACTGTCAAGATATCTGGCAGCCTCTGCCTTATCTGATAATTCATAATTTCTTCTTACGAGAGCATTAATCGTCTGATTCATGCTGTCCCTGTCTAGATCTCCTATTGAATACAACATTCTGACTGCCGATTGGATATCCATCACATCAAATTCACTTAAGAAACTATAATATGGCATGATATCAGATGGATTGAGTTCAATCTCATATATGAACTTTCCTAAAGATTCTTTCATGATAACAGGACAGCTATCATAAGTATCTTCAACTGCTGACAATAATGGTTTATTTTCAAGATTAACTGCTAAGTCTCTTAGCCATTCTGTAAAACCACAATATAAGTCATTCTTAATTCTTCCTGCTGAACCTTTTCTCTGTGTAAATGGCGTTATTATAAACAGAACCATAACTGCAGCAACACATATCGCCGCTATCTTTAACCGTACTAATATGAGAACTATCACTGTAAGCAGCATAATCCCCCATAACGGAATCATCTTTAAAGTAATCTTCTTTGCTTCCGACTTAAATACATTATTATAATCACGCATTATCTGCTTATCTGTTCTGGCTTCTCCTATCCAGTCACAACCATAGTGCTTACGGGTATATATGTAAAACAGCATACACAGAACAACAAACACAATGGAAACGCACTGATATGCCAGTGTATCTGTTATGCTAAGTGGCTCTTTCGAAAACATATTAAGAGTACTGCACATAACGGTAGTAAGCATTGCAAGCGCCATGCTTATCATTATTCCTATAGTAATATCCCGCTTTATCTTTCTTATCTCCGACTGATACTTATATACATTATTAACCCATCTGTCAAAATCCTCCAGAAGCACTTCCATTGCTCCTGTGTATCGTCCACCCTTTTCTTCTACACTGACTAAGAACTTATGAAGTGTCCGTATTCTTGAACAATCATATTCTTCTTCAACAATCTTCAATGCATCTTCATATACTCTTTCCCCCATTCCATATTGAAGTTCTTCAATTGCCCGTGAAAGACATCTCTTCAGTCTTCCGCTGCTGATTGCATACGCATCCTGAAGTGCAATATTAACCTTCGGATTCCTGATAAACGAGTATGTCATCTGGTGAAGATACACATCCACATCTGCAAATCTTGACGCTTTACTTCTTTCCATAAAATAATTCCTTACCAGTCCGGGAATCATAATTACAGCCAGAATCATAACAAATAACGCTGCGATATAATTAATTCTGTACAACAGACATGCACCATATACAGCAACTCCTGCAAGCATGGTTGATAAAACAAATCTTCTTACAGACATAACGCCATTCAGATCTGCAATGTCCTCCATTAACTGCTTTACAGATAAATATCTTAATATCTTCTTCAATTGTGCCTCCATATATACGGATCATCTATTCCGTATTTAATAAACTTATCCATAATATCCTGTGGAATATCACTATCCAGAAATTCCCCATCTTCATATATAACAGTACATGTATTCTCTCCCTGATTCCTGCTTAAAAAACCCACCTGGCTTATATGTCTTCTTTCAAATCTATCACAGTCAACAAGTAGCACAAGATCAATATACTTATATATACTGTTAATAAATCTGTCTGACGATTCTCCATTACCCAGCATAGAATACATTCTGTCTGGCATATCCCTTATATCATCCAGATGCATAGTCGTCATACAATAAGCTCCCGTAGATAAACTGTTAAGAAGCTCCATAACTTCTGGTCCTCTTGATTCTGAAAGAAGAACCCAGTCAATGTTATGTCGTAAACCTGCTCTTATAATATCCTGATATGTAATCTTAGAATCCACAAAAAACTCAACACACTTGCTATGTGGATTAATCTGCCTGTAATGTATCTCCTGATTATCCTCATAAACACCAACCTTTTCTTCTGCCGGAATAAATGTAGCCAGATACTTAAGAAGTTCTGTCTTTCCTGCATGAGGCTGTCCACCAATTACAGTTGAAAGATGAGCCGTCACACAATTCTCAAGCAATGTAATAATACTCTCAGGAGCATAATCAGACTTAACAAGGTCACCATGCCCAAATCTAAGCTTTCTTGGAATCTTTCTTATAGCCATGCTCTTTCTTCCACACCTTGATTCGTGCCATATTGAGATTCTTAAAGATTCAGTATTAGCCTCCAATATCGGGTGCATTCTGTTAAAAGATGCACCCATAATATTGGCAAGTCTTATAGACAGATTATCCATATACCTGTCACTAAGCTCTTTCATGGAAATATAGCAGCCTCTTCCCAACTGTGTTATCCAAAGATTATATCCATCCCACTCGATATCAGTTACAGTATCATCAGATATCTCATCCTTAATCTCTGAAAAGATATCCTCTTTATTATTCTCTATCAGCTCCTGAAGCTGTTCTTTCTCCATATACATTCCTCACATTACTGATTAGGTCTGCTCGCATCAATAGCATCATATATATGCTCCTTATACGAAATGTCACTAACAGCACCTTTAGTTCTGTCTGAAACAATAGTAACAACTGCTGCTGTAAGCAATACTGCTGCAAGTACCCCCGCAAGTGCTATAACGACCTTTCCATAATGTTCAATAATATCATGCATATACAAATCCTCCTCTTGATTAAATTATTTAAAAAGTACTTTTTATATTGTGGATATTATCACACATTTAAATGTTTGTAAAGTATAAAAATATATAAATTTCAAAAAAAGACTTTCGCATCAGAATATAATGCAAAAGTCTTAAAATACTATTTCTTATTAAGTTCTATTGTATTGTTTCCATCGCTTAAAGAAAGTACATTTTTCTTGATTGAATATGTATACTCATCTGTCTCTTCTGTCCCAAGGAAACTGATTGTTATGCTCAGCTTTCCATCTTTTGCTTCATACGAAGTAATTGAAACGCTTATCTCTCCTATCTGCTGGATTCCTGTTCCATCATCATTGAAAGTATAAGTATAATCATCTCCTTCCCATGTTCCAACAACCGTTGCTTCCTTACCACAGCCTGCAAATACTGCAATCACTGTAATAAGTACAGCTAATATGCTTACTCTCTTAAGTAATTTCATAAAACCTCCATTATAAATTAATTGTTTTTAAAGCCTCTACAACTTTGGTAAATTCCATACCATGAGATGCCTTTATAAGTATATTATCACCTGTTTTCAGAATATGTCCAATACATTTTAACATATCATCTCTTGTTTCAAAATCATGTACTTCACAACCATGCGCATTGTAATTAGTGTCAATATACGCCCTTGTTCCTGCCGCAATCTGTGCAGCAAGGTCGCCTGCGGTTATAAGTACATCAATGTCCTTAGTTCCAAGATACATCCCAACATCGTAATGCATCTGTTTCTCGTTCTCACCAAGCTCAAACATACTTCCAAGAATAGCAACTTTTCTTCCAATAGCAGTGTCAAGAACATCAAGAGATGCCTTCATTGAAACTGGATTAGCATTGTAGCAGTCATCAATTATTGTAAATCCATTTTCCTTAATAATATTGTTTCGTCCGGCAATTGTCTTTAAATTCTTCACTCCACGCTCAATCTCAATAGATGAAAGTCCAAGCACAGAACCAACAAGTGCTGCTGCCATCGCATTATATACCATATGATGTCCCGGTACAGGTACAGTCAGGTCAAATGTTGAATAGTTATCTGATGTTTTGATTCCATGAATTGTAAAGCTAGTTCCATCAAGTCCAAGACTCTTGATATTATCTGCATATACCCCGTCTTTGTTGCTTATTCCGAACACAAGCGGACGCTTGCCGTGTACCTGGCTTATTGTTGATAATTTGTCATCATCTCCGTTAACAATAACAATTCCATCCGGATTCATATGATTAAATATCTCTGTCTTAGCCTTAAGAATTCCATCTCTTGTTCCAAGATTCTCAAGATGGCAAAAACCGATATTAGTAATAACACATATGTCAGGCTGTGCAATCTTAGATAATCTGTCCATCTCACCAAAATCACTGATTCCCATCTCAAGAACAGCAACTTCATCATCTTCTGTCAGTCTGAAAACAGTAAGTGGAAGCCCAATCTCATTATTGAAATTACCAAGTGTCTTTAACACCCTGTATTTTTCAGATAAAACAGAGCTTATTGTTTCCTTAGTACTTGTTTTACCAACACTTCCTGTGATTCCTACAACCTTGACATCCAGATTATTTCTGTAAAGAAGTGCAAGATCCTTTAATGCCTGAAGACTTGATTCAACCTGTATATACGAACGTTCTTCATCTGGCAGCTCCTTTTCAGAAATAACGCATGCAGCGCCCTTCTCAAAGCATTGTCCTATAAAATCATGGCCATCACTTCTTTCCCCTTTAATAGCAATAAAAAGCCCGCCCTCAGCTACCTTTCTGCTGTCAATCGTAATGGCAGTAATCTCCTTGTCATAATCTTCTCCATTGCCATGATATATGCCGTTAACAGCTTGTGTCATGGCTCTTAAGGTCATTCCCTTCATAACACAATATCCTCAATTCTTTTCTTAGGCACATGATGTACCTGATTCTCATCTCTGTAATACTTGATATCTCCATCCGCAGGAATATCCTCAAGCACCACTTCTTCTTTAGGATAGCCAAATGCAATGACATACACAATCTTTAATTCAGACGGTATATTTAGCTGTGTCTTTAACTCATCTCTTTTAACATTGCCAAAAAAGCATCCGCCAAATCCGGCTTCTGTAGCTGCCAGAAGCATTGTCTGTCCGACAATTCCCGCATCAACTTCATCATTGACATTCGCAGGGCAGGTTATAACAATATATCCTGTCGGCTTCTCACCTTCAGATGGGCCATCCCAGTCCTTTAAATATCCGGCAAATCCTAATAGTCTGAAAACTTTCTCATTCTCTTCCTCATCACACACAATTCTATACTTAAATGGCTGTCTGTTAGCTGCTGACGGAGTAAGTCTTGCAGTCTCAACAAGTTCCATAAGCTGCTGCCTTGTCAGCTTCTTTTCCTGATAAAATCTTCTGTATGATCTGTTTTTCTTAACAAGTTCCTTAATCATAACTTAACTACCCTCGTTTTATAAAAATGCATTATTATACATTTACATTTCTTCTATTCATACTTTGCAAGAGATATCTCGATAATCTTCTCTGTAAGTTCATCATACGATATACCTACTGCTGCTGCCTCCTGAGGAATAAGGCTTGTGTCAGTCATTCCTGGAAGTGTATTAATCTCAAGACAGAATATATTATTATTCTTATCAAGAAGTTCATCAACTCTTGCGTATGTTGTTACGCCTGCTGCCTGGCAGCATTTTTCTGCCCAGAACTGCATCTGGCTTGCAATATCTTCTGGAATATTGGCAGGGCATGTATCTTTGGTAGAGCCAGCCTTGTACTTATTCTTGTAATCATAGAAGCCTTCAAGCGGTTCAATCTCAATTACCGGAAGTGCCTTTCCATCAAGCACTGCAACTGAGAATTCTCTTCCATCAACAAACTCTTCAACAAGTACAGTATCTTCATAAGAAAATGCTTCATCAAGTGCCTCTTCAAACTCTTTCTCGTTATGTGCTATCGAAACACCAACGCTTGAACCACCACAACAAGGCTTAACAACACATGGGAATGGAACATACTCAATCTTATGTCCTTTATGTAATGTAACGCCCTTAGGCATAGGAATTCCCTCTGGTACAAGAACCTTTTTTGCAAGTTCCTTGCTCATTGATATAGCACTGCTTAAATAATCTGTACCTGTATATCTGATTCCAAGCAGATCAAATGTAGCCTGGACCTTACCATCTTCACCATTGCTTCCATGAAGTCCCATAAATACCATATCTGCTTCTTTACACAATTCTAATACATTTCGTCCGAAAAAGCTTTCTCTTGCCTCTGTTCTTCTCTTAACCTCTGCCGGAATGTCCGCTGTTTTCTTCTTTAAATTGTCAGACAGTTCTCCCAAATCATTCTTTTCTGTAAAAAATGTCTTAACCTCACTGTCATCAACACCTAAGAAGATATCAAGCATATTTGCTTCATGTCCGTTTCTTCTAAGACTCTCGCATACTCTGTATCCTGTGACTAATGAAACGTCTCTTTCTGTACTTGTTCCACCTGCTAAAACTACTATTCTCATAATTTCTCCTTTATCCCTGAACTTTTCCACAATATCCACATAGTTATTCACATTTTTTGTTAATTGTAAATTTTTTGTAAAATTGTCAGATAATTGTAATATATTTATATAATCCACATATTCTTATGCAGAATCTGTGCAAATTATTACGGTCTTAAATGGCTTCCTTCATACTTTGTATGTGCCTGTAAAACCTTTCTTAAAGAATCAATTCTTCCAGAAAGTTCACCTTCTGGAACAACTATCTCCAGTGATTCAGCCATAATATCTATCATAGGATTAGTGAATCTGCTTTTGTATCTTATAAGGACATCAAGCTTTTCCTCATATCCTCTCGCATCTAAAAACTTATCCAGGATGCTGTCCCCTGTAGCAACCTGCTGCTCTGGCTGGGCCAGTGAGTTATCCACACTGTCCTCTTTTAATGTGTATGCTTCATCAATTCTATTGTCTGAATTAACTCTTACTGCCTGTGAATTGTCAGACTGTAAATTGTCAGATATCTCCTGCATCGTCAACGGATCTACCTGCTCAAATCTATATTTCTGTGCTACATCCGGATATTTTACATGATCCACTTCACTCATGAACATATCATATGGTCTTACATACACAGCATATTCACCATACATAGCCTGATATACCACCATTTTCTCTTTGGTTTCTGAATGATATGCAACACACTTTACCTGGTAAAGCTTATTCTTAAAATGCTTATAAAATCCGCCTGGTACTAACTGTCTTTCCATCAGTAAACCTCCCTCCAAAAATATACTGTTATTTTATCGCACAATGCCGTCTCTTACAACATTTTTTAAACACTTTGCCAAATGTTTTACACTTTAATAAGTTGTCTGAGTATGGTAGAATATATTTACATTTTATAAGAGGAGCTTACTATGAAACAGATAGATTTACATGTTCATTCCACATGCTCTGACGGAACTGATTCTCCTGCTGTTCTGGTTGATAAGGCAGTCGATAAGGGACTTGCTGCATTTGCTCTTACCGACCATGACACTACCAGGGGAGTTAAGGAAGCTCTTTTAGCATGTGAAAATGTTAATAACAAAGGCCACGAACTTGAAGTTATTCCCGGAGTTGAGATAAGTACTAATTATGATAATACTGAGATACATGTTGTCGGGCTTTTTATAGATTATAACGACAATGAATTCAATTCATTCCTTAATAAGCAGTTAAGTTCAAGAGATGAAAGAAATAAGCGGGTATGTGAACGCTTCCAGAATATAGGAATTAATATTACATATGAAGATATGCTAAAGACCTATGGCGATGCGGTAATTACAAGAGCACATTTTGCAGACAGACTTGTTGCAATTGGAGCTGTTGGTGATAGGAATGAAGCATTTGACAGATATTTAGGTCAGGGAAAGCCTTGTTTTGTACCAAGAGCCAAAGTTGACCCTGCAGAAGCTATTGAGCGTATTCACCAAGCCGGCGGTATTGCAATCTTAGCTCACCCGGTTCTATATCATCTTGGCAATGCCCAGATGAACAAATTGCTTGACCATATGTGTTCTGCCGGACTTGATGGAATTGAAGCCATATATTCAACCTACAAGATGGGTGATGAATTATCAATAAGACGGATTGCTTCTGAAAGAAATCTGCTGATATCCGGCGGTTCTGATTATCATGGTAAGAATAAACCACATATCCAGCTTGGAACCGGCATGGGACATTTATTCGTTCCTTATGAACTGCTTGATAAGATGAAAGATTCCATGCCAATCACCAACACGCAGAAGGAGACTTACGATGAATAACAAAATTCAAAAAACTATACAACTCTTTTTAACTTTCATAAAAATAGGTGCATTTACTTTTGGAGGCGGTTATGCTATGTTACCACTGATTCAAAAAGAAATTGTTGAGAAGAAGCATTGGATAACTGATAATGATATTCTTGAAATAGTGGCTATCTCCGAGTCAACTCCCGGACCAATTGCAATTAATGCGGCTACTTTTGTTGGCTTTCGTATCTGTGGTTTTTGGGGTGCACTATTTGCAACACTTGGAGTTGTGATACCATCCTACCTGATTATTCTTATTATATCTTTTGTACTTAAAGAATTTCAAAGCATAAAAATCATACAATATGCCTTTAATGGTATCAGAGCTGGTGTACTTGCTCTGATTATCAAAGCTCTCTGGTCAATGTATATTCAATGTCCTAAGAATATTATTTCTTATATAATTATGGCATGTTCTTTTATTTTTACTGCCTTACTTAATGTAAATGTGCTTATTGTAATTATCAGCTGTGCAATATTAGGTTTAGTAACATCTATTACCATATTAAGGAGGAAATGTTAATGATTTATCTTGAGCTTTTTTATATTTTCTTAAAAATCGGTGCATTTACCTTTGGCGGTGGTTATGCTATGTTACCATTGATTCAGGATGAAGTTATTGCTCATAATTGGATAGATTCACAGTCACTTATTGATTTTATAGCAGTTAGCGAAAGTACACCCGGACCATTTGCTGTAAATATAGCAACATATGTAGGAGCAGAGGTTGGCGGTATTTTCGGTTCTTTTTGTGCAACACTCGGAGTGATACTTCCATCCTTTATTATCATTCTTATTGTTGCAAAATGTTTTATTCAATTTCAAAAAAGTATAGTCATAAAGGGATGTATGTCAGGATTAAAACCTGCTGTAGTTGGTTTGATTGGTTCTGCTGTAATTTCGATGAGTTCAACCGTTTTCATACCAGATGGGTTTAATACTACTGTTTTTACTGATATTTCTTTTTATACAACATTAATTATATTTCTGATATCCGTAGTTTTAGCATTCAAAAAATTAAATCCAATTTTAATTATATGCTTATCCGCAATACTCGGAATAGTTTGCGGATACATATAATTAATTATAACAAAACATCATAAAAGACTCAGATTAACGGTCCTGGATAGTTTAAATTAATGCCTGTATCATTTTTCATCAACAACCTGGAAGATGTAGAATTTCAGATAATAGCTCTCCTGCGCCTCCCACAGTATTGGGTGGTCAGGTGACTGTGTCCTGAACTCGACCTGACGGAGTCTTTTATGTACAGCTTTAGCGGCTTCCTTAATAGTCTTGGTAAGAAGCTCCTGTGTCATGAAGTGTGAGCATGAACAGCTTGCAAGATAGCCGCCGTCTTTGACAAGCTTAAGTCCCTTCATATTGATTTCCCTGTAGCCCTTGATTGCGTTCTTTGTAGCTTCCCTCGATTTGGTAAATGCCGGCGGGTCAAGTATTACAACGTCATATTTCTCACCTGCTTCGTTAAGCTTTGGCAGCTCATCCAATACATTTGCACATTTAAAATGTACTGTATTCTCAAGTCCGTTAAGCTTGGCATTGGCTCTCGCCTGTTCAACAGCATATTCTGATATATCAAGTCCAGTAACTTCCTTAGCACCTGCAATTCCTGCATTTAATGCAAATGTACCCATATGGGTAAAACAGTCTAATACCCGCTTGTCCTTGCACAGCTTCTGCATTGCAAGTCTGTTGTACTTCTGATCAAGAAAGAACCCGGTTTTCTGTCCATTCACAACATCTATCATGTAGTGGACACCATTCTCAACTATCTCAACATTAGTGTCAAATTCATCACCAATAAAGCCCTTTACTCTCTCCATCCCTTCAAGAGTACGGACTTTGGCATCGCTTCTTTCATATACTCCACGGATATCAATGCCTTTTTCATGAAGGATTTTCTTCACTTTTCCAACAATAAGTGACTTAAATCTGTCAATTCCTAAAGCAAGTGATTCCACAACAAGCACATCTGAGTACTTATCTATAACAAGCCCCGGCAGAAAATCTGCCTCCCCAAATATAAGACGGCAGGCAGAGGTATCTACTGTGTCAAATCTGTACTCAACCGCAGCCCTTACTCTCTCCTCAATAAATGCCTCATCAACAACATCAGTGTGTCTTGCAAGCATTCTTACTGTAATCTTGGATTTTCTGTTAATAAATCCGATTCCCATGAAATAATCATCAAAATCAAGCACCTCAACAAGATGTCCGTCAATTATTCCGTCAGACATCCATTCAATTTCATTATCATATATCCAGGCACCGCCTGCCTTTAATGTTCTTCCTTCACCTTTTCTTAATCGTATCTTTCCGCATACGCTGAATAAATCTTCCATTCTGTTCCTTCCTGCCAGATAATTCTGACATTTATCATAATTATTCATAATATATTAATCCGTTGACGGATTACCAAGAAAATAAAACATACATACTCCTGCAACCGTAATAAGAATCGACACGAGCTTAATCCATGAAAATGTAGTCTTCTCACTTCCAAACAGCCCGAAAAGTCCCAGCAGATACGAAACAATTATCTGCGCAACTACAATCGTAACCTCCGCTTTAGCAATTCCAAGACCACTTATACTTTTTATAACTGTAAATGTTATAAATGCACCTATCACACCTCCAAGAAGTGTAATCTTGTTATCAACCTTAAACAGCTTCATGATATCAGGTCTTCCGTCAATTACCCACATAATCGCACAAGTCGCCAGTGCTGTCAACTGCACAAACATTGCCGTAACCCACACACTGCTTGCTTTTGTAACATTTGTATTAAACGCACCCTGTAAACTCATAAGTGTGCCTGATATTATTGCAATCAAAAATCCTGCCATTAACTAACCTCCTCATTAATCTGCATAGGATAATTATTAGTTAATAACAGGATATTTATTCATAATGTTATTTAGTACTCTGCGTACTGTTTTCATTATTATTTTTAGTTGTTTTTTCTATTGTTGTTGCAAATGTACTGTAAGCTGTATCAACATTTCCGCCATCATATACCTGATGAAGCATAATCTCATATCTCATATACACTTCTCCTACTCCGATATATTTAGCTTTTACAACAGAGTCAGAATAAATCTGGTGTAACTTCTGGTAGCTTTCTGCTCTCTTAACCTTTAAATCCGCCCTTGCACAGCTTTTCTTAGCCATGCTTCCAAGATAATCTGCATAATCATAAGAAATTGCTCTTGCAACAGCCTTGGATGCATCTACATTCTTAGTGTACGGATTAACTACTGCCATCGTAGTAACAGACATTGCCTTAGAATCAAGGTCATCTCCCATTGAAGGATACTCACATATTCCATAATCTACATCTGTAACATTAATCTCTGCAAGACTGTCTGCATCTAGCACCGTATAGAGCATATTTCCAGTAGAAAACAGATCCGCACATTCTTTAAGACTTACTGTATTTCTGTCAATACCAAATGCATCTTTTAACTGAGCGTACTTAGTAAGAACCTTCTTAATCTTTTCCTCATTAAGAGATACCTCAGCCCTGTTCTCTGCATTAACTCCGCCTATATTAATATAGGCTCCTGCTGCTGCATAATTAAGGAACATTGAATCAGGATCCCATTCAAACACCATTGAAACATCCTGATTCTCATCTGTAATCTGATAATTATCACTTATATTACGAATCTGGTCTATAGTATCAACTGCTTCTGCATATTTTTTATTATATACAAGAAATGAAGTGTTGAACGACACCGGGTAACCATATAACTTACCACCATACGAACATGCAGTCATTGCAGCCTTACCATACACATTCTCATTATAGACTTCAGGATACATATCATTCTCAGAGGTAAGACCTGAAAGATAAGCCTTCTCCATCTCTTCAGATGTCAGAAAATATATATCACATGCATTGTTATTCCTTACCGATTCGTCATATATATAATTAATATATGAATCCGCCTCAATATATACTGGCTTAACAGTCACCAGTTCATTAGATTTCTTAAACTGTCTGGCAACGAATTCAAGATAAGACTCATATGCGCTGTCATTATACCAGACATTAACTGTAATAGGTCCACTAAGATTAAGCTTCTTCGCAGCCTGTGTCCTGTCATCTTTATTACCACAGCCTGCAAAGACTGTCAGCATGGTAACAATCAGCATCATACTGATAAATCTTCTTAATTTCATAAAGTAAACTCCTGATTCTAGAAGGATTTCTTAAGCTTAGCTATGCATTCATCTACATCTGCCTTAGTGATTACAAGTGGTGGAACAAATCTTATAACATTAGTTCCTGCTGAGAACAGAATAAGTCCGTTATCAAGTGCTTTGGCAATTACGTCCTTAGGATTAACTGATAACTCAAGTCCCTGCATAAGACCCATTCCTCGTCTCTCGACAACAACATCTATTGTCTCAACAAGCTCATCAAGTTTTTCTTCAAAGTAAGCAGATACTTCCTTGACATTATCTAATACATGCTGCTTCTCAAAAAGTTCGAACACCTTGGTTGCTGCTGCACATGCAAGTGGATTACCACCGTATGTTGTTCCATGGTCTCCTGGAACTAATGCCTTCGCAACTTCCTCTGTCGCTGCAAATGCACCTACAGGAACTCCACAGCCAAGAGCCTTGGCAACTGTAAGGATATCAGGCTTAACGCCATACTGCTGGAATGCAAACATACTTCCTGTTCTTCCCATTCCGCACTGAATCTCATCAAGTATAAGAAGGATTCCCTTCTCATCGCATAACTTTCTTACACCTTCAATAAATTCTTTAGTAGCAGGATAAATTCCTCCTTCACCCTGTACTGTCTCAAATATTATAGCACAAGTTTTGTCATTAACAAGTTCCTTTACACTGTCAAGGTCGTTATATTGTGCAAACTTAATTCCCGGTATCATAGGTCCAAATGCTTCCTGATAATGCTTATTACCAGTTACTGCAAGTGCTCCCATACTTCTTCCATGGAATGAATGCTGCATTGCAATAATCTCTGCATCAGCCTTTCCATTCTTGACATAATAATATTTCTTTGCAAGCTTGACTGCACCTTCAATAGCCTCTGTACCACTGTTAGTAAAGAATACTCTGTCCATTCCTGAAGCCTTTGTAAGTGCTGTTGCAGCCTCTACAGCCGGTTCATTATAGAAATAATTAGATGTGTGTATAAGCTTATCAATCTGTGCCTTTAATGCATCGTTATATTCCTTATTGTTATAACCAAGTGCAAATACTGCTATACCTGCTCCAAAATCAAGATATTCTTTACCATCTGTATCGTAAAGTCTTACTCCGTCACCCTTATCAAGTACTATCTGGTAACGGTTGTATGTATGAATCAGCTTCTCTTCTGCTGTTTCTATAATCTGCTGTGTATTCATTATTACTCTCACTTTCCTATTCTTATGAGCACACATTTTCACATGAGCCAATATAATATTATAACCTCAAAGCTTAAGGTTCGCAATTATTTATCTGAATCAAAGAATTTTTCTGCATCGTCTGAAAGAATAGCTGTACCAACACCCTTGTTAGTAAATATTTCAAGAAGAAGGCAGTGTGGAATTCTTCCATCAAGAATATGTACTCTTGATACACCATGCTCAATAGCATCTATACAGTTATTAAGCTTAGGAAGCATACCGCCACCGATTGTTCCGCTCTCTAAAAGTGTTCTCGCCTCTGAAGTAGAAAGCTCAGATATAAGTGAATCCTTATCGTCAAAATCCTTATATACACCTTCGATATCTGTTAAGAATGCAAGCTTCTCAGCATTGACAGCTCTTGCAATTGCACATGCTGCGTCATCTGCATTAATATTGTATGCATGAAAATCATCATCATATCCGATAGGACATATTACTGGGAGGAAATCGTCCTTAAGCAATGAATCAAGAAGTGTTGTATCAACATCTGTCACTTCACCAACATATCCTATATCCTCACCCTTAGAATACTTCTTCTCAACCTTTAACATGCCGCCATCCTTACCACTGATACCACATGCCTTGACACCAAGCTGCTCAATCATTGAAACAAGACTCTTATTAACCTTATTAAGAACCATCTCGGCAATCTCCATTGTTGGCTCGTCTGTAACTCTTAAACCATTCTTGAATTCAGGTGTCATGCCTGACTTTTCAACCCATTTGCTGATTTCCTTGCCACCGCCGTGAACGATGATTGGCTTAAAACCAACAAGTTTAAGAAGAACTACGTCCTGAATAACTTTTCTCTTAAGTTCTTCATCTACCATGGCACTTCCGCCGTACTTAACTACAATTATCTTTCTGTTAAATTTCTGGATATAAGGAAGTGCCTCAACAAGCACCTGTGCCTTCATAAGTTCCTCTGTCATATCTTTTGCGCTCATAATAATCTCCATTTCATATTTATTCAGATATCTATTTGCTTTAAAATGCTGTGTCAGATTAGCTTCTGTAATCAGCATTTATCTTGACATAATCAAATGTAAGGTCACAGCCCCATGCTGTAGCGCTTGCATCGCCCTGCTTAACATCCGCAATAGCAATTACAGGATTCTGTGAAAGTATTTCCGTTGCTTTCTCCTCGCTGTAATCTGTAGCAGTTCCATCTTTAACAATCTGAAGCTCACCTGCTTCACTCTTAAAGAATATATCAACCTTTTCAGGGTCAAAGTCAGCACCAGAATATCCCATTGCACAGAGAATTCTTCCCCAGTTAGCGTCATGTCCGAATATTGCTGCCTTGGTAAGACTTGATGTAACAATTGACTTAGCGAGTGTCTTGGCTTCTGCCTTAGTTGTTGCACCCTTTACCTGAACCTCGAAAAGACATGTGCAGCCTTCGCCGTCACCTGCAATCATCTTGGAAAGCTCTGTAAATACATAGCTTAAGCCTTCATAGAAAGCATTATAATCAGCACCCTCTTCTGTAATCTTCTTATTGCCAGCCATTCCATTAGCAAGAACAAGAGCTGTATCATTAGTTGATGTATCTCCATCAACTGATATCATGTTAAATGAATCATCAACAATTGCACTTGTCATCTTCTGAAGAAGTGCCTTGTCGATATCACAGTCTGTTGTTATGTAGCAGAGCATTGTTGCCATATTAGGATGAATCATTCCTGCGCCCTTGCACATACCACCGATTGTTACCTTAGTACCTGCAACTTCTACTTCTACAGCAACCTGCTTGCTTCTTGTATCTGTAGTCATAATTGCCTCTGCTGCCTGTGTTCCTGCTTCTAATGAATCATCAAGCATTGGAGCAAGCTTTTCAATTCCTGCACATATTCTGTCAACAGGAAGCTGCATTCCGATAACACCTGTTGAACCGATAAGTACTGCATTCTCCGGTACATTAAGAACCTTTGCAACTGCCTTTGCTTCTTCTGCACATGCATTATCTCCTTCAACACCTGTACATGCGTTGGCAACACCGCTGTTTACAACTACAGCCTGTGCAAAGTCTTCATTATATACAATGTTTCTGTCCCATTTAACAGGAGCTGCAAATACTTTGTTAGTTGTAAATGTTCCTGCTGTAACACATGGCTTCTCACTGTATACAAGTGCCATATCTTTCTTTCCGTTCTTATATTTAATCTGTGCTTCACATCCGGCAGCCTTGAATCCTTTAGCTGCTGTAACACCGCCTTTAATTATATTCATAACATCCTCCTATTGTACCATCACATATACTCTGTCATTGTGCATATTTCGTCGTGTAAATTCTGAATTTACGCTACATTTATTATGGAAACATTGGTGCAAGCTGTAATCCCTCATTCTCTGGAAGTCCGAAGAGAAGGTTCATATTCTGTACTGCCTGACCTGCTGCACCCTTAACAAGATTATCTAACGCACCCATCATTATAAGCCTGTTAGTTCTTGGCTCAATCTTAAATCCTATATCAACAAAGTTGCTTCCCTCAACCCAGCGTGTTTCAGGGCATACATCTTTAGGAAGTACTCTTACGAAATATTCCTTATCATAGTACTTGTCATATGCTGCCTTGACATCTTCGTATGTAACATCTTTGGCAAGGTTGGCATATGCTGTTACAAGAATTCCTCTGTTCATTGGAACCAAATGTGGTGTGAAGATAAGCTTTAAATCATCTCTTCCACATGCATAACCTAACTGTTCCTCAATCTCAGGTGTATGTCTGTGAGTTCCGACACCATAAGCCTTCATGCTCTCATTAACTTCGCAGAAAAGGTTGGCAACCTTAGCGCCACGTCCTGCACCTGAAGTTCCACTCTTGGCATCAATTATAATTGTATCCGGATTGATTATTCCTTCCTTAACCATTGGGTAAAGTGTAAGAATTGATGTTGTTGTATAACAGCCCGGGTTAGCAATGATTCTTGTATCTTTGCTCACCTTGTCTCTGTTAATCTCACATAAGCCATAGACAGCTTCATCAATATACTGTGGTGCTTTATGCTCAAGCTTATACCACTGCTCATATACATTAACATCTTTAAGTCTGAAATCTGCACTCAGATCAATAATCTTAGTCTTTGAAAGTATCTCATCATTAACAAGTGACGCACATAAGCCCTGTGGTGTTGCTGTAAATATAACATCAACCTCATTGGCAAGCTGTTCCATATTGTCGTCCATACATTTTGCATCTACAAGCTTAAACATGTTTCTATATACATCTGAATAATTCTGATCTATGTAACTTCTCGAACCGAGCCATACAATCTCTGCATCCTTATGTCCTAATAATAATCTGACAAGCTCGTTACCTGCGTAACCTGTCGCACCGATAATGCCTACTTTAATCATAACTCCTCCTTGTTTTGCGAAGCAAAATGCATATATTCAACATTTATGCATAAAATAACGCAAAATGTAAATTGATAACCTACATTATAGCAACTTTTTTTCTTATGTAAAGGATATTTTAAAGAAAATTTATATTTATACATTTTTGTTGCATATTAATGTATAATATGCATAATTTGTTGTTGCATTTTTAAATAAAGTAGTTTATTATAATCTGCAGGTGCATAGCATATGTGTTTTACTATGTAAACTTAATAATATACGGAGGAATATATAATGAAAGAAAAAGTTATTCTTGCTTATTCTGGCGGACTTGACACAACTGCCATCATCCCTTGGTTAAAGGAAACATACAACTATGATGTTGTCTGCGTATGTGCAGACTGTGGTCAGGAAGAGGAATTGGACGGACTTGAGCAGAGAGCTCTCTCATGTGGTGCTGCCAAGTTATATATAGAAGATATCACTGATGAATTCTGCGACAACTACATCGTTCCATGTGTTCAGGCACACGCTGTTTATGAAAATAAATATTTACTTGGTACATCAATGGCAAGACCTCTTATTGCTAAGAGACTTGTTGAGATTGCCCGTAAGGAAGGTGCTGTTGCTATCTGCCACGGTGCTACTGGTAAGGGTAATGACCAGATCAGATTCGAACTTACAATCAAGGCTTTAGCTCCAGATATCAAGATTATCGCTCCTTGGAGAGATTCTAACTGGAAGCTTCAGTCTCGTGAGGATGAGATTGAATACTGCAGACAGCATGGTATTCATCTTCCATTCAGCACAGACTGCAGCTACAGCCGTGACCGTAACATCTGGCATATCAGCCATGAAGGTCTTGAGCTTGAAGATCCAGCTAACGAGCCTAACTACAAGCATTTATTAGTTCTTGGATGCACTCCTGAGGAAGCTCCGGATGAACCAGAATATGTTACTATGACATTTGAAAAAGGTGTTCCAAAGTCAGTTAATGGCAAGGCTATGAAGGTTTCTGATATTATCAGAGAGCTTAACAGACTTGGTGCCAAGCATGGTATCGGTATCATTGATATCGTTGAGAACCGTGTTGTTGGTATGAAGTCTCGTGGTGTATATGAGACTCCTGGTGGAACAATTCTTTACGAAGCTCATCAGCAGCTTGAGGAATTAGTTCTCGACAGAGATACAACAACATTCAAGATGGATGTTGGAAACAAGTTTGCACAGGTTGTTTACGAAGGAAAGTGGGAGACACCTCTTCGTGAAGCACTTCAGGCATTCGTTGAGAAGACTCAGGAATATGTAACAGGTGAAGTTAAGTTCAGACTTTACAAGGGTAACATCATCAAGGCTGGAACAACATCTCCATATTCACTTTACAATGAGTCAATTGCATCATTCAAGACAGGTGATATGTATGATCATCATGATGCTGACGGATTCATCAACCTCTTCGGTCTTTCACTTAAGGTAAGAGCTATGAAGAAGCTTGAGAACGAGAAGAAGAACAATAAGTAATTAAAGAATATAACAAAAAGTATCCCCGGCATGGTTAATAGTCATGCCGGGGATGTTGCTTATTTATTCTTAATTATATTCTCTTCTTTTTGACTTCAACTTGTCTTTCCACTGCTCTAACGTCCAATTCCGCGTGATGGCAAGCGACTGGATTATTTTCCAATTTAAGACACTTACATAAGCCAATACAATGCTAATACTATCAAGTAGAAAATAACAAATACAAAAAACACAATACTCAGAACCAGATAAATAGTCGGTTCATTTCCCATCACTGCATTCTTGGGATTTATTTTACTAACATATATCGTATAAACCTCCCCTCTTGTATGAAGCGGTGAAAATATATTCATACTTACCCAGCCAACATAATTATACCCTTTATCGTCACGGATAAGGAACTCAGAAAAGTAATGATTGCTATTACCATATGCGATACCTTCAGTTTTATAGAATTGAGTTTTTATGTATAAATATCTAGCCAAAAATATCATATCCAGCATAATATAAATAATTATATATTCTCCATGCATTATTGCATCTCCCTTAATGAATCACATCTAACATAAATAATTGTTCTCATTTCCTACACCACATATTTCATGTTATTCGACAGAGTTAAATGCGATGTGTTCACATGCTTTGTCATGTTTACTCTTTTAGTATATATTAAATTTCACCATTTGTAAAATACCTGTTCGTTGCATGGAGTTCAATTTCTTGAAATTCAAAACATGAATTATATGAATTAACATTAATCCATTGTAACTTCCTATCAATTCATAAAAAATCCTCCGCTTATATGCTAATTTCATAGCTTTTCCTATTCAATCTTATATAGAAGACCGTTTTTGACCGAATATTCCTATAACGCTACTGATTATTCTGACTTTATAGGTTAATTTATTAACTATCATTATAGTCTCATGTATTTTCGACCTATAAGACTTTCAAATATTCGACTACCTATAGGTATCATGTTGTCCAGATTAATTATATATCATGATAATCTAGCTGATTGGACTTTTTCTCTGCTTTCTCATATGCTAATGTCCAATAACTCATTGACTACAAGGCGGATTGGACACTACAAGCAGCTTATTCAGCAAAAAGTCCAATCTTTCCAGATTTCACAACAATTCTGGACCTTTTACCTCATTCTCTTGCTTGTAAGGTCCAATCCTCCACACTTTCTCACTCAATTTGGACTTTCACATGCCTCTTCACCACTCCAGCGTCCAATCCGCCACCACAGCTCCACCGCATATTACACTCCACCTGCCAATCCACCGCACAAAAGTCTTCCGTGAGAATGAAGTCAGGCGACTATACAACTCGTTTTCAAACCGTTGCGAAGACGCCGGCACTTAGTAAGCTGGGACAGTTGGCTTAACGCCAACGAATCTCAGCGAACTTAGTACCGCTGCGTCGTAGAACGAGCGCAAGCGTGTTTGAAAACGAGCTGCATAGCCGCCTGACTTCCATTTCCGGAAGGCATCACCCCTTAAACTTTCCCTTATCAATCTCCTTCTCTTCCACTTTCCTGTTGACATATGTCCGAAGCAGCGCATAACACACTGAGCTGATTGGAATAAATGTAAGCATCCCCATTATACCAAACAGATTGCCACCGATTGTAACAGCAACAAGCACCCACATTCCCGGCAGTCCAACTGAACTTCCGACAACATGAGGATATATAAGATTTCCTTCAATCTGCTGTAATATAAGGAATACTCCCACAAATATCAGCGCCTTTATCGGGCTTGTCATCATTATAAGAATCACACCGACTATACAGCCAATAAATGCACCAACAATCGGAATAAGTGCACTAACCGCAATAATAATTCCTATAAGAAGTGCATAAGGCATTCTCAATATAGACAATGTAATAACAAACATCGTTCCAAGAATACATGCTTCAAGACACTGTCCTGACAGGAAATTAGAGAATGTAGTGTTGGTAAGTCTTAACACTTCAATAATTTTATCTGCCCTGTTCTCAGGCATGCACACATACATAAGCTTCTTGCATTGCGCTGTAAGCCTCTCTTTCTGAAACAGCACATACACAGAAAAGACAAATCCAATAAAGAAATTAGTGACTCCTGAGAAAAATCCGCTTATTGCACCAATTCCTCCATTGATAATTCCTTTAGTTCCTATTGAAAGGAAATTCATAACATTTGAAAGAACAGAATCCCAGTTGATTGATATGCTGCTTAACTTTTCCTCATACTCAGGATATGCAGACAGCTTGACCTGCAGCCAGTTGATAAGATTATTAACCGCTGTCGGCACCTGTCTTATAAGGTCAGCTATTGTGTTTACCAGTTCAGGCACAACCACAAAAAGTACACCTGCAATAATAGCCAGTATCAAAATCAGTGTAAGCATATAAGCAAGCACTCTTATAAGTCTGGGATGCTTCTTCTTACAACGCTTGTCAAACAGCCTGTTAAGTCCTTTTTCAATTGCTTTCATAGGTACATTGAATACAAATGCGATGACTGCGCCAATTATAAATGGCATTACAAGTCCTGCAAGATATGATATAGAATCAAGAATTCCAGTCACATTGTTAAGGGCAAGATATATTACAATTAGCACTGCACCAATCGTAATTCCCTTAACAACCTGACTGTCTTTAAAATGTCCTTTGTTCATACAACCCCTCCACTCTTTAAAGTTACTTCTAATATACTATACAGAAGTCCGGGATTCAAACATATTATATAAATTTAAGAATTGTAAAATGTTAGTTATACTGTGCATCAACCATACTCATCATCATTCGCATATTGAATGTTCCCATAAACTTCACTGATGGAAGATATACAAAATGCTTCTTCTGGATTACACAGTCATCCTCATATTCATCATCATACACTTCAAGTCTCATAACTTCATTAACAAACTGTCCCTTACCTGGTTCAACATTGAATGAGCCCTCAATAAATGGTGCATAACAGTCTCTGTCACCACTCTGATCAGGATCATATGCAATAAATGTATGAATCATACTTTCATATTTAGTAATAAACAGTCCATTATCTGCACCGCTTTCCTTTAGTGCATTTCTGTAATTGTCCATCTCTTCTTCATACACTGCTGACTGTTTGTTAATAATCTCTTCTAACTCACCCGCAGTCATAGGAATATTTTCTGCAAAGAAAAATGCGAGTGGCTGGATGCTTCCATATAATAAAAAGCAGCTCATATCCGAATTAAGAGTCTGTGATACCTCAAGCTTATCAGTATCCCCCATATACATAAGAACTGCAAAATTGCCCTTCGCAGTAAACTCCTTAAGCATATTAATAGCTGCCTTTAATTCTGTTCTCGAAAAATGTCTCATAATATCTAATTCCTTTTCATTTAAACTATCGTTGATTATATCACCTATGACTGATATTTTCACTTCCAAATTTTACTTTTCATAATTTCATACAATCTTCATTCAGATATATGGACTTCAATATGCCACCACTTCTCAAAAATAAGCAGCCGCCCTGTTGATCAAACAGGACGGCTGCCTCTACAAAAAGATTAGGAAAGTAAGAAAGCTTTATCACAGAGCGTCGTTACCGGTTTCACCGGTTCTTATCTTGACTACTCCCTCAATATCCTTGATGAATATCTTACCATCACCAAAACTGTTAGTATTAAGTTCTTCCAATACCTTATTAATTATACCCTCAACTATCTCGTCTTTTACGACAGTTCTTACACTTAATTTAGGTAAAAGATTTATACCCGGAGTTTCATCTCTTGTATATACCTGACCTGCGCCCTTCTGGTGACCGTAGCCAAATATTGTTGTAATCATTACACCTCTTGCACCCTCACTGTCAAGAATCCTTTTAAGATTCTCAAGCTTCTCAGGCTTTATAACTATCTCTAATTCTTTCATAATCCATAACCTCTCTTCTATGTTATTATGATGCCATCTCATTATAGATATCTTCATACGGCATCTTTGTCCTTTCTGTTTTCACACCCTAATATTCCTTATCACCATCAGGTGTCTTCATCCATACCTTTTCATGCTTCCACTTAATAAGAATCATATACAGCCAGAGGATAAGACCTACACCCATATATCCCGCAAATCCTAACCATGTTGCCTTTCCAATACCGATAGTACAGAAGAATGCGATAATTGCCATAATTATAAGAGAGGCTATCTTAAGTCCTGTTGCACATTTGTATGGTCTCTCCCATTCAGGATGCTTCTTTAAAAGCACCAGTGAAGATATTGAAGTAATCACATAACACAATGCACATGCGAATGCCATAAGGTCAAAGAATGCTGTAATACTCTGCATTGCAATGAATCCAATACTTACAACAAGAATAAGTATGTTAGGAAGTGTTGGCTGGTTGTACTTATTAGTGTATGAGAACTGCTTTGGAAGGAAATTCTGACGACCCATAGCGTATATCATACGGACGCCTGAATACCAAAAACCAAGTACTGATGTACCAATTGGGAATACAACTCCGACAATACCCATTATAAGGACAAACCATGCAATCTTATCACCGAAGCAGTACTGTAATGCTTCAAATGTGATGAATGGGTGGCAGTCACCGCCATTAGTAAGCTCTGCCCAAGGCATTGCACCTGCAAGACAGAAGTAGAAAATTGTATATATAGCACCACATGTTATAACTGAACCAAGAATAGCTTTCTTCTGGTTCTTAATTGGGAAGTCGCCCTCCTCAACCATTGCTGGTACTGTCTCGAATCCGAAGTATGGTGTTATCATAAATGAACAGCCGACAACCCATGCAATACCGGTTGCAAAATTACCACCCCACTGCTTTTCATTGCTGCTTGTAAAGAAATCCGCGAAATTAGCAATGCTCCAGTGTCCGCTGAACAGGAAAAGTAATGAACATATAAGAATACCTGCGATACCAGCCATAAGCATGAATGACTGAACCTTGCCTGCTACAACATTTTTATAAAGACTGAGTACACACCAGAAGCACAGTACTAATGAACCGACAATAACTGCCTTGCCGCCTGTAAGTCCCAGACCAAACTGATGATTTAACCATTCGATAATTCCAAGTACACCTGCTGCAGGAACGGCTATCCATGCACACATGATAAGCCACGCTGACCAGAAACCTGCATGCTTGTTAATACCTACCGTATTGAATACCAGACACGAACCTGTACTTGGTAACATTGTCGAGAATTCAGCATACACAAATGCTGTTGGCAGTACTGCCAGTGTCATAAGTGCAAATGCCAAGAACGTTCCGGGACCTGTATATGACATGAATATACCATCCCAGTAACACATAAATGTAAATATTGCTCCCGTTGCCATCGCATATACATAAATCAGCTTCATTGATTTAGATAATGCATTTGTTTTCTTTTCGCCCATAATAGCTTCCTCCCTTATTGTTGTTCATGATTTGTTGTCACGAAGATTTCTTATGTGCCTAGCCGAATAATCTAAGATACCTTTCGGCTAATTCCATGGTTCCGTCCATCCAGCCAACACTTAATTCTGCTACCGGACCTGATTCCTGATGAGATGCAAGCCATGCTGTAAGCTGTAATCTTCTCATCATTATAAATGTGTCTATTTCTTCAAAATCCGTATCAGTGAACGGAAGAACCTTCTTATATCCTGCAAGCCATGCATTTACAAGCTTTGGAACAATTGGCTTGTCCTCAATAAAACTAAGTGCTGATGCAAGGTCATGTAAGTGCCATCCAAAACCGCAGTCATCAAAATCAATAACCTTAATCTGATCGCCCTCAATAAGCAGATTAGCTAATCTTAAATCTGCATGTATGAGTCCAAAATTATTCTCATTAGTTCCATATCTTTCAAGTCTTCTCTTAATAATTCTTGAAACCTCTGACAATATATTTTCTGCCTCCGGGGTCATCTCTGGAAATGCTCTCCAGTCACCCCATGCAGCATGTTCACCTATTATCGTGTCGTAAGTCCATACCATACGGTCAAGCTTGTCTGTTCCGTTCCATATCTCTGTCTGACGGTGAAGATAAGCTGTTGTCTCACCGAGATATCTGAACTGCTTTACCATCTGCTCCTCGTTATTCTCATCAGGTGCTTCTCCCAGAAGAAAATCACATATAACGCAGAAATATACATTTCCATCCGGTCCTGTAATCTCCTGTATATTCTTACCATCAAGCCCTTTTATAGGATTAGCTACAAGAAGCGGTGTGTAGTCATTAATCTGTCTTAACCACTTCATCTCTGAATTAAGCTCATCCAATGTGTGATAACCTGGTCTGCTTATTCTAAGCACTCCCTCTTTTTCACCTGTTTCTTTGTTCTTGATCATATAGGTTGCATTCTCCGACAGCACTATGAGTTTCGCCTCACATCTGTCCTGCCATCCGTATTTTTCAAGCGAAGCATTTGCAACCGCATCAAATAAATCAACATTTTCAAATGCCATGTCATTATCCTCCAATCAGAAAAGGCGTACACAAATCTATCCGATTCATGTACGCCTTTGTACTTTTCTTATATTTAATTACTGTCCCATAGATGTTGTTTCCGGCAATGTGCTTCCGCCATCAATAACTATCTGTGTTCCGGTTATGTAGCTTGATTCATAACATCCAAGGAATGCTGCAAGTTCTCCAACCTCCTCAGGGTTAGCCAGCCTCTTTAAAGGAACTGCATCTGCAATTGCCTGTATTGCTCTCTCCGGATTCTCCGGGTCTGACTGCTTTGCCATTCCTTCAACAAGCGGTGTCCTTACATATCCCGGACATATTGCATTAACTCTTATATTCTTATCTGCAAATTCTCTTGCAAGTGCCTTCGTAAATCCTACCAGTGCCGCCTTAGATGTTGCATATGCAACCTCTCCAGGATCAGCAACCATATCTCCTGTTACAGAGCTTGTAACTACGATTGCACCACCACCATTTACTATCATGCTTGGAATAACAGCTTTTGCCACATTCCATGCACCTTTGACATTAATATCAAGATGTAAGTCCCTATTTTCAAATGTGTCATCTTCAAGAAAGTCTTCAAGAACACATACACCTGCGTTACATACAAGTACATCAATCTTTCCATATGTTTTCTCAGCAACCTCGACAAGCTTTTCAACACTCTTGTAATCAGATACATCAACCTGAACACCTGTTGCCTCATACCCTTCGCTTTTCAACTGCTCTGCAAGTTCAAGTACCTTAGGTCCTCTTGCTGCAAGCACACATTTTGCACCATACTTTGCATACACTTTGGCGATTCCTTCACCGATGCCTTTTGATGCTCCGGTAATTACTGCAACTTTTCCTTCTAACTTTCCCATAACGCCACGCACCTTTCTTAGTTTCCTGAAATGTAAGAAAGGGGCACGAAAGCTTTTCACTTTCGTGCCCCTTTGCACTTCGACACTAACTATAGTCCCAAGTGCGTGAAATTGCAACAATAAAAATATGCGTTTTTTCCTTAATTCATAAGGTGATTTTCTAAAAATTTCTTTATTCGTAAAGTGGGTACTTATCTGTAAGTCCCTTAACAAGTTCCATTGCCTTAGCCTGGTTGGCATCTACATCATCAACAAGCATAGCAATTGCTTCTGCAACAACATCCATATCAGCCTCATTGAAGCATCTTGTTGTAACGGCTGCTGTACCAAGTCTGATACCGCTTGTTACGAATGGAGAAGCCGGGTCATTAGGAATTGTATTCTTGTTACATGTAATATTAGCTGCATCAAGAAGCTTTTCAACTTCCTTACCAGTCTTTCCCTTGCTTAAGAGGTTAACAAGCATAAGATGGTTATCTGTACCACCAGATACGATATCAAAACCTCTGTTCATAAGTCCGTTAGCAAGTGCTGATGCATTCTTAACAACATTTTCAGCATATACCTTAAAGCTTGGGTCAAGCGCTTCCTTTAAGCACACTGCCTTACCAGCAATAACATGCATAAGAGGTCCGCCCTGAATTCCAGGGAATACAGCCTTGTTAAGCTTGAACTTCTCTGCTGCCTCTGCTGAAGCAAGAATCATACCTCCTCTTGGTCCACGGAGTGTCTTATGTGTTGTTGTTGTTGTAACATCTGCATATGGAATTGGGCTTGGGTGTGCACCACCGGCTACAAGACCTGCAATATGCGCCATATCTACCATAAGTAATGCGCCAACTTCATCACAGATTTCTCTGAACTTCTTGAAGTCGATTGTTCTTGCATAAGCAGAAGCTCCTGCAATAATCATCTTAGGCTTGCATTCCTTAGCAATTCTTAATACTTCATCATAATCAATAAATCCGTCTGCTGTAACACCATAAGGAACGATGTTAAAGTATTTTCCAGAAATATTAACTGGTGAACCATGTGATAAATGTCCACCACAGTCAAGGCTCATACCCATAACTGTATCTCCAGGATTAACAAGTGCAAAGAATACAGCTAAGTTAGCCTGTGCTCCTGAATGTGGCTGTACATTTGCATATTCACAGCCAAAAAGCTTCTTGGCTCTTTCAATTGCAAGTGTCTCAACAACATCTACATACTCACAACCGCCGTAATATCTCTTTCCAGGATATCCTTCTGCATACTTATTAGTAAGAGGGCTTCCCATAGCAGCCATAACTGCCTTACTTACAAGGTTCTCAGAAGCGATAAGCTCGATGTGGCTTCTCTGTCTTCCAAGTTCATCATCCATAGCCTTAGCAAGGTCTGGATCATAGTTTAATACTTCATCAAATGAATACATATAACTTCCTCCCATTATACTTTAGTGAAACAAAGTGTCCCTAATTACTTATGATATAATTAAATTACGAATTAGTCAATTTAAAGTTGTGAATTCCTGCTTTTTTTAATATTTGTTTCTGTATATCGACTGCAACTCCATATCCCTGCTCCTCAAGTTCATATGTTGATTGTTCAAGTGCCATCTCAAATTTTTCAACCATACTTAAAAAATGCTGCGTTGCTATTCCTTTTCCAAGACCAAGTTTCTTTGCCTCATTCTCAAACGACTTCTGATTTATATTCCTTATATCATATTCGCCATCTATGTTAAGCGACATTTTCTCTGTGCTGCTGTCATATATAACAGTACTTAATAAATCATATGCAGGAGCTAATCTTATTCCTTTTAAATCCTCACTATATAAAAGAGCAATATTTTTAACATGATTATCTGTATTACCTATAAGATAATTAAATATACATAAATCCCATAGCCTTATCTGATCTTCAATTGGATTGCTTGAATAATTTTTTATTAGTTCAAATGCATCTGCTAAATAATCTTTCCCGTTTTTCTCGTATTTTTGTGACGCTGTAATTCCAAGTGCCTGTGCAAAATCCTCCTGATGAAGTCTTAATGGAACTTTCTTCCCCATTAATTCTTTGGATGTATCTAAAATCTTTCTGTCATATCTTTCAGTTGCAAATAAAAAATCATCTTCTTTATCATTAAGATTAATAATAAAACTATCTGGTGTCCTAATTCCTAGTTTTCTTGCTGTCAGCAAACATAACTGTTCATTAGCAACAATCTTTTTTAACCTTACATGGCTCTGCTTTAATATATGTGTACTTGGTGCCAGTCCCGCTGGCTGATACCATTCATTATTATTCCTGTCATAATATAATCCGGTCTTTCCTGATGCCCCAGCCAATGATAAATGTGATTTAATAACCAGTTCCGCTGACTTAGTTGCACCTTCTCTTGCAAATTCCAGCAATTCTTCATGTGATAATAATCTGTAAGAAGATTCTGTTATATTCATATCACCTTCTACTATTCTTATTGCTCCCAGACACTCGCTTCCTAATTCTGAAAGAACTGATATATAATCATTTTCATCAACATGAAGCCAACCCGCAACACACCTTCTTGTATATCCTTCTGGTAAAAGACTTTCAAAAAAGCATCGTGTTCTTTCTGGTGAAAAGCTTCTTTCATCAAGCGGTAAACTGATTGATATTGCTCTTGAAGATTTATCTTCTATATATTCCTCTGAATATGAAAATACAGCATCCTCAGAATTATGCCCTGTAATACTGCCAACATTAATCATATTTCCATTACATTCAATATATACCTCTAAATTTCTCATTATCTCCCCCTTACATTAATATTAATATCAAGTCCCAAAATTGAAATTAACTGCATTACTTTGCCAATCTCAACAGTTGTTTTACCTCTTTCTACATCTGATATAAAACTTACACTAAGACCAGTATATTCTGACAAAAATGCCTGCGTATACTTTAATTCTTTTCTCCTGTTTCTAATTATATTTCCCAGTTCTTCTGAATCAGTTATTTTCATGATAATCACTCCAGCATTAAAATAAGCCGTACGGCTTTATTATACATATTTTCTCACAAATAAAGCCGAGCGGCTTTGTTTTGATAAAAACATTATAATATAAGCCGTACGGCTTAGTCAATTTTCTTTTGTTACATAATTTCATTTTCTTGTAATGAAATAATATCCTGCAATTATTAATTTGGGTTGTGCCTTATGAGTATAGTATATATTTATCCAATCAGAACTTTTTGCCTTCAAATAAAAAACGAACCCACCCGAAGATGAGTCCGTTTCATAGTCTTAAACCGGCAGATTCTTCATACTCTCAAGACTTATAACAAGTGTTGATGTATTATGAAGAAGTGCTGAAGTTGTGGGCTGTATGACGCCCGTTACACCAAGTGCAATAAGTGCGGAATTGAATCCGACAATCACACGGTAATTTCTGTTAATCTTCTTAATCAGACTGTCACTTAATTTCTTAAGCATAAGTATCTGGTTAAGATCATCTGCGCCGACAGTGATATCTGCAATCTCTCTTGCAATCTCAGCACCATCACTTATGGCAATACCTACATCTGCTGCTGAAAGCGCTGGTGAGTCATTAATTCCATCACCAATCATAATTACCTTTCGTCCGGCTGCCCGCTCTTTCTCTACGAACTTAGCCTTGTCTTCTGGAAGAACTTCTGAATAATATTCAGTAACGCCAACCTTTCTGGCAATAGAGGCGGCTGTTCTTTCACTGTCTCCGGTCATCATGACAACCTTTGATATTCCAGCCTTCTTAAGCCCTTCAATAACCTCCGGTGCTTCTTCTCTTAATGGATCAATTATGCATATAACTGCTGCAAGCTGACCGTTAATTGCCATATAAAGATGTGAGCAGTCATCTGGAAGACTGTCAAATAACTCCTGCTTTCCTACTGGAATTACACATGCCTCATCCTCAAATACAAAGTGATGGCTTCCTATGATAACCTTGCTTGTATTGATAAACGTTGATATTCCATGTGCAACAATATATTCAACCTTAGAATGCATCTCTTCGTGCATAAGATTTCTTCTGCCAGCTTCATTAACAACAGCCTTAGCCATTGAATGTGGAAAATGCTCCTCAAGACATGCAGCTATTCTTAACAGCTCATCTTCCGGCATTCCGTTAAATGAATATACCCTGCTTACTGTTGGCTTAGCCTTTGTAAGTGTACCTGTCTTATCAAATACGATAGTATCCGCTTCAGCAATTGCCTCTAAGAACTTACCGCCCTTGACTGTTGCACTCGCCTGACTTGCCTGTCTTATTGCTGCAAGTACCGTAATAGGCATAGCAAGCTTCAATGCACATGAGAAATCAACCATAAGTATTGACAATGCCTTAGTAGTATTTCGTGTTAACAGATATGTAAGTGCAGTTCCGCCAAGTGAATAAGGTACAAGCTTATCTGCAAGATGCTCTGCTTTTGACTCAAGACCTGATTTTAACTTCTCAGATTCTTCAATCATCCTGACAATCTTGTCATATTTGCTTGAGCCTCCGGCACGCTTAACCCTGAATACTATCTCGCCCTCTTCTACTACAGTTCCTGCAAATACAGAAGTTCCCTCACCTCTTCTTACAGGCTCAGATTCTCCTGTAAGTGAAGCCTGATTAACCATAGCCTCACCACTGATAACAGTTCCATCAAATGGGATTACATTACCCATCCGGATTATTACATTATCTCCGTCCTTAACATCTTTCACAGATACCTGTACTTCTGCATCATCTGTCTTTAACCAGACCTTATTAACGTTAAGTGACATCGTTCTTGCCAGGTCGTCAACCGACTTCTTGTGTGTCCAGTCCTCTATTATCTCACCTATACCAAGAAGAAACATTACTGAACTAGCTGTATTAAAGTCTCTTCTTAAGATAGAAACTCCTATTGCAGTTGCATCAAGAACTGGCACTTCAAGCTTTCTGTCAAGCAGTGTCCTGATTCCTTTATAAATGTACTTCATTGAAGATACCGTTGTTAATACCGCACATACCGGTGCCGGAATAAACAATTTCTTAGTCATTCTCCACAACACCTGATCTGCCAGCTTTTCAGTATAATGAGAATTGATTGCTCTTCCTGATGTTGCAAGAACATCTTCAGGAACCTCTACATTGCTGTATCTGAACCTAGCAATAGCTTCAATCACGGTTTTTCTTGAACATCTGTACTCAACGACTGCATCAGCAGTTCTCTCATACACTTTGGCATTCGTGACGCCCTGCAGATTCTTAAGATAATACTGCAAAGTATCTGCCTGTGTAAAAGTCATGCCAGAAGCATCCATGTGAACGCGGATTCTTCCGGGCACATCATGCTTTATTATGAATTTCATACTCTGTTACGCTTCCTCATCTTCATCTACTGAATCAAGTACAACTTCTTCTGTGTTATACTTTGTCTCATTGATTGTCTTAGCATCAGCATATATATCCTCGCAGTTTTCCTGAACAGTTGTAGCTGTCTTCATTATGCATGATTTAGCTCTTAAAACTGCTGCTGTACAGTTAGTGTAAAGCTTCTTTGCGTCCTTGCTTGTAAGAATCTTAATTCCAGCTGTTCCAAATAATACACCTGCTGCAAAAAGTCCTGGTTTCTTTAAGTTATTAATTTTCATACTGTGCTCCTCTCTGTCCATATTGGACAATAAATGTTTCTTAAGTTTGACGGTTATTATATTACACATTATGTAACATTTCTACATAAATCCACTTATTGAGAAATCTTCTCAATATAGCAAAAGGAGAGATGAAACAGTTTCATCTCTCCCTTATTAGTAAATATTATTTATTAACTGAAACTGCCTTTTTCCTGTCAACTACACTTGTTATCTTCTGATTCTTAATGTATCCGCAGGCTTCTAGCCCTGACTCAATAATTTTACTCCATTTGCTTTCTGATAAATTAATTGACGAATCATCGTTTAATCTTACAGTATAACCGCCATTATCATTCTCATCACAAGTTATTCTGTACATATTCTTACGGTTAATTGCACCTATTTCTTCCAGTGTATTAACCATTCTATATACAGTTGCAGCCCCAATCTTAGGATCCTTTTTTACTGCCTTGTAATAAATCTCTTTACAGCTTGAGCAGTCCTCTTCAAGAATTACATCAAGAAGCATTAGCCTCTGTTTAGTTATCCTGCAACCCTGCTGCTTGAGACGAGAAATAATAATGTCTTTGTCTTTATCAGGATTTCTGACCACCCGTTACCTCCTTTTAATGGCAGTGGCCTTTGCATTTACCGCAGTCGCCACCACATGTGAACGATTTACCGTTTTTCTTGTCGTGTACCATACTGCGTACAATAAGCGCAACTATAATCACCAATATAACTCCTACTATAATTGTTCCCAGCATAATTACACCTCCGATAATATATCATTTAATTACTTTGTTGCATTTAAAAGCTTCTTAGAATCAACCTTTAATGTCTTACTTTCCTTATATGGTCTGAATAACAGATAGATGAAACCAACAATTATAAGAATTGCGATTACTGTGAATACATTAAATGCTGTGTCGCCAGTAATAAGACCAGCAATCTGGTTAATTACAAGACCTACAAGGTAAGCATATCCACACTGGTATCCGATTGCAATCCAGAACCACTTAGTGTTGTTCATCTCTCTCTTAATAGCACCCATTGCTGCGAAGCAAGGAGCACAGAGAAGATTAAATGCAAGGAATGCATATCCGCTTACTACTGTAAATGTAGCTGCCATGTTAGCATATACTGTTCCCTCACCTGCTGAGTAAAGGATACCCATTGTACCAACGATATTCTCCTTAGCAACAAGGCCAGTAATAGAAGCAACAGTTGCCTGCCAGTTACCAAATCCTAAAGGAGCAAATATCCATGCGATTGCCTTACCAATTCTGCCAAGAATAGAGAAGTCAATCTGATCATCTGCAAGCATTGTAAATGTTCCATCAACAAATCCGAAGTATGTTGTGAACCAGATAATGATTGTTGAAAGTGTGATGATTGTTCCGGCCTTCTTGATGAATGACCATCCACGCTCCCACATGCTTCTTAATACTGTACCAACTGTTGGAAGATGATATGCTGGAAGCTCCATAACGAATGGTGCCGGATCTCCAACGAATAACTTTGTCTTCTTTAAGATGATACCTGAGCAGATAATTGAGAATATTCCAAGGAAGTATGCTGATGGAGCAACCCATGGAGCACCATCAAAGATAGCTCCGGCAACCATTGCTATGAATGGAAGCTTAGCTCCACAAGGAATAAATGTTGTTGTCATAATTGTCATCTTACGGTCTCTGTCGTTCTCAATTGTACGTGAAGCCATGATACCAGGAACACCACAACCTGAACCGATAAGCATTGGAATGAATGACTTACCTGAAAGACCGAACTTACGGAAAATTCTATCCATAATGAATGCTATACGTGCCATATAACCGCAAGACTCAAGGAATGCAAGGAATATGAATAATACAAGCATCTGTGGAACGAAGCCAAGTACTGCACCAACACCGGCTACAATACCATCAAGGATAAGACCCTTTAACCAGTCTACACAACCAATTGCATCAAGTCCTGACTCAAGAAGCACTGGGATACCAGGAACCCATACACCATAATTAGCAGGATCTGGAGCTGCACCATCATTGTCTATACACTGTTCAATAGCTTCCTTAACACCAGCTGCATCTGTTGTCTCTGTTGTTACACTAAGATTTTCCTCATCTTCTACATCATAATCTAATGTAAGATTAGCTGGAACTGTGTTTTCAAGTTTCTTTAATGCTGCTACTGCTGCATCTGAATCATAATCATCAGCTTCTGTATCAATAGCATCTGCATACTCTTCACCTTTATCACCAAGGCTGTCGATATATGCCCCGATGATTGCATCTGAATCACCATACTCATCAGCTACTTCTTCGTAAGCTGAAGTGCCAATTCCGAAGAGATGCCAGCCATCACCGAACACACCATCGTTAGCCCAGTCTGTTGCCCATGTACCAACTGTTGTAACTGATACATAGTATACGATGAACATTACAACTGCAAATATTGGAAGTGCTAAGAATCTGTTAGTAACTATTCTATCAATCTTATCTGATGTAGAAAGCTTCTTCTCAGACTTCTTTGCAAAACATCCACTGATAATTGAAGATATATATGTATATCTTTCATTAGTGATAATACTTTCTGTATCATCATCAAATTCTTTCTCAAGAGTCTCAATCTCAGCTGAAACATCTGGAACATTCTTCATAAGAACTTTAATCTTATCATCCTTCTCAAGAAGCTTGATAGCAAAGAATCTCTTCTGTTCTTCAACAATATCAAGACCAAGCTTATCTTCTACTGCAGATATAGCTGCCTCAACCTTATCATCAAACTTGTGAGCAATTGTATTGAGCTTCTTGCTCTCTGCAAGCTTAACAGCCTTCTCTGCTGCTTCCTTAATGCCAGTTCCCTTAAGAGCTGATATCTCAACAGCTTCACATCCAAGGTTCTTTCCTAACTTGGCAAGGTCAACCTTATCTCCGTTCTTTTCCATGATATCGACCATGTTAACAGCCATAATAACTGGAATCCCCAGTTCCATAATCTGTGTTGAAAGATAAAGGTTTCTTTCAATGTTAGTACCATCAACGATATTGATGATTGCATCAGGTCTTTCGTTAATAAGATAATTTCTTGCTACTACCTCCTCAAGAGTATAAGGAGAAAGTGAATAAATACCTGGTAAATCCATGATAGTTACATCTTTATGTCCCTTTAATTTACCTTCCTTTTTCTCAACTGTAACACCTGGCCAGTTACCAACGAACTGATTAGAACCGGTCAAAGCATTAAACAATGTTGTTTTACCGCAGTTTGGATTACCTGCTAATGCAATTTTAATTGACATTTGACTACCTCATTTCTTTTATATAAATGTTTATGCATCTGCTAACAAACATTTGACAATTCTTACATTAATTAGATTATGCTAACCTGCATGTAAAAAAAATCAGCCTACCTCTATCATCTCGGCATCGGCTTTACGAAGCGATAATTCATAGCCTCTTACTGTAACCTCTACAGGATCTCCCAAAGGTGCTACCTTTCTTACATAGACTTCAACTCCCTTAGTAATTCCCATATCCATAATTCTTCTCTTAACCGGACCATCACCATTTAACCTGGTAACTTTAACAGTCTGGCCTACAGATACATCTCTTAAAGTCATAGTTTATCTCCTTCTTATTTTAGTTTTATATAAGAACTGGCATATTCAGTCCTTTATACCATAATTTTATTAGCCATATCTTTTCCTATGGCAACTCTTGATTCCTTAATGTTAACAATGACATTACCGCCAGCTTTAGAAACAACTGTTACTACTGCTCCCGGAACGAATCCAAGATTCTCAAGAAAACGTCTTATTTCTTCCTTTCCACCAATCCGCTGGATTGTGTATGGAGTTCCTTCATCAATCATAGTTAATGGCATAAGCTCATCTCCTCTTTTTAGCATATTGATAATGTTTTTCATTACCACCTCGGTTAGTATATTCTAATGGTCATTAGATGTCAACAACTTTTGTTATATTTTTATAATATTTTTTAGAACAATTTAACCCCTGATTGATATAACCAACCAGGGGCAAAATGTGCAATCTTTTCAATATATTACAGGCAATAAATAATTATGCTAACGCTGCCCCAAGTTTTTTGCAGTTTTCAACAGCATCATCATCTGGTGCTTCCTGACAGATTACGCTGTCTGTTGCAAGAACAGCCCCTGCAGCCTTGCTTCTTTCTTCCCAGTCAGCCATCCATTCGCCGCTTCCCCATCCATATGAACCAAAAAGTGCAATTTTCTTACCGCTAAGACTTCCTTCTACCTCTGTGAACATTGGCTCAAACTCTGATTCTTCGAGATTCTCTGCTCCCATTGCCGGGCATCCGAATGCGATTCCATCATATTCAGCAACCTTTCCTGAATTAAAATCATTTGCCACAAGTACATCAACCTCTGCTCCGGCTCCTTTAGCACCTTCTGCAACCGCGTTAGCCATTGTCTCTGTATTACCTGTTCCACTCCAATAAACTACTGCTACTTTACTCATTATCCAATCTCTCCTTTTTTACTTTTTATATGCTTAAACCGTTAATGCAGATATGCTTCTGCCTCGGTCAAAGACTCTTAAATATACTTCTGTGCATTTTCTGTAACGTGCAAACATCTTCTGGCAAAATGCCTCATCACAATACACCTTCCATACCCCACAACATTTGTAATTACAGCCCTTTTGTCTTATAAACTGGATTACATCTTCCACCGGGTAACTTAAGAACAGTCCTATTTCATGTGGAAAGCATGTGTTCTCCCCCACTCTCTGTTTAAGATGCTTGATGCTTGCTCCAACTTTATAATCTGTATATCCAAATGTTTTCAGTACATTTTGTACTGCTGGCTGTGACAAATCCTTCTCTAATCTGTCAGGTCTGAACACATATAAAAGTGCACTCTTTTCATTTCTCTTTAAAAATGTAACATACACGCCTTTGGCGTTAAGTTTTCTGTTAACACTTGCAAGCTCTCTCCTAAAATCAGATATGTTATCATATCTGTAATTAAAAAGGTTGCCCGTCTTTAATCCGGCAAGCGTCGGAGAACACTCTTTTATAACTTCCCGCTCAATTCTTCCCAATACATCTGTACAGACCATTTTTCTTTTCCTTCCATATTGCACTTTATTCTCTTCTTTATCAGCATGCCCTGCTTTCGCTTAAATATGTTTCTAAAACACTTGTAAGCGATGCCGCACTGCTTGAATGTGTTCTTATTATATTTACATCATTCTTCTTAGCCTCTGTAACAGCTGATAAAACCATCTTATGAGAAACCGTATTAGTAAACAGTATCATAAGATCCGGTGTTCCAATCTGCTTGGAAAATCCGCTTTTTTCCTTAACAAATACCTTCGCCTTGCAGCCGTGTTTCTTACATATCTGCTGATACTGGCGTTCCATACATTCATTTCCACCAATAATAACTACGCTCATATTCTCGTCCTTTCATTTGTCTTACTCTTGTTAGCTTTGTCTAACTCGCATTTATAAAATAACGGATATCCTAACTGGATACCCGTTACATCAGTTAGCTTTAACTAACTATTAAAATATCATCTTTGAATGTTTATGTCAATACATTTTTACAAATTATCTATCAAATGGTGCATCGTCATCATTATTGTCAAAGTCATCAATATCCGTATGACCATCTGAATGGTCATGACCGTCAATCATATTCTCTCTGTTGACAACTCTCTTGGCATCTCTCTGCTTCTCCACAAGCTCTGATAACAGTTCTTTAGTAGCCTTAGGTCTCTTGATATTCTTAATCTCAAAGTCACCCATTGTCTTGTCTCCAGAACATACTTTAATAGTTCCTACTCCGACAAGTCTCTGCATGAATGAGCGTTCCAATGAAATATCCATAATACGATACAGTCTTACCTCATCATCTTTAACGCTGAAAAAACCTCTACTTATAAAGAATCTGTCCTTAGATACACTGTATCTTGTAAATGACCACGGAAGTCCGAGGAAGAGAATTCTCTTCCTGTCCTTCCATAATATATCTGTGCTGACTTTATCTCTTGCCATAATATCCCCTCCAATTCTAATGGCACACTGCTGACATATTCTATGTATTACTTGAAGTACTTAACACCAGATTCGAATATCTTAATATCCTGCTCACCATATATATTAATAGCAACACTGTCACCGCGTCTCTCAGAATGTGCCATCTTACCGAAGCATCTTCCGTCTGGGCTTGTGATACCTTCAATAGCCATGTATGAACCATTGATATTCCACTCTTCATCCATAGATACATTACCGTCAAGGTCACAGTACTGTGTAGCAACCTGTCCGTTAGCAAAGAGCTTATCAAGCCATTCCTTAGGAGCAACAAATCTTCCTTCACCATGTGAAGCTGGGTTGCAGTATACTCCGCCAAGTTCAGCATTAGCAAGCCATGGGCTTAAATTGCTGACAACCTTAGTATATACCATCTTAGATATATGACGGTTAATTGTATTAAATGTAAGTGTAGGTGACTGTGCATCCTGTCCTGTAATCTTACCATTAGGTACAAGACCAAGCTTGATAAGTGCCTGGAATCCATTACAGATACCAAGTGCAAGACCATCTCTCTCATTAAGTAGCTTCTCAACTGCTTCCTTCATCTTGGCATTACGGAATGCTGTCGCAAAGAACTTGGCAGAACCATCTGGTTCATCACCTGCTGAGAATCCACCAGGGAACATAATAATCTGTGCCTGGTTAATAGCCTTCTCAAATTCATCTACAGACTCTCTGATACTCTCAGCATCAAGGTTCTTGAATACCTTAACGATTGTATCAGCACCGGCTCTTTCAAATGCCTTGGCACTATCGTACTCACAGTTAGTTCCTGGGAATACCGGGATAAATACTGTTGGCTTGGCAACCTTATTCTTGCATACATGTACGCTTGGTGCTTCATATAACTTGCTTTCAACCGGTGTAGTTTCCTTAGAAGCCTTAGTTGGGAATACACCCTCAAGGGTATCAGCCCATACGCTTAATGCTTCTTCTACATTAATTGAAACTTCCTTGTATGTGAACTTACCATTATCCTTAACAGTACCAACCTTAGTATAAGCTGTAGTAATCTCACTAAGCTTGTCCGATGGAACTTCTGCAACGATACAGCCATAAGCTGGTGCAAAGAGGTCATCTTCCTTAACGTCTGCGCTGATCTCAAAACCTAACTTATTACCAAATGCCATCTTGCTGAGTGCTGGCACAAGTCCGTTAGCATCAAGAACATATGCAGATACGATTGCCTTCTTCTGGATAAGCTCATGTATTGCACTGTAGAGTGCCTTAACCTGTTCGAAATCTGGAAGATCATACTGATTCTTCTTAATATCAAATCTGACTAATACATCACCATCATTCTTAAGTTCAGGAGTAATAATATCTCCTTCCTTAGCTACATCAATAGCAAATGAGCAGAGTGTTGGTGGAACATCGATATGTTCAAATGTTCCTGACATACTGTCCTTACCACCGATTGATGGAAGTCCGAATCCCATCTGTGCTTCATATGCACCAAGAAGTGCAGCAAATGGCTGGCTCCATCTTTCTGGATCTTCTGTCATTCTTCTGAAGTATTCCTGATATGTGAATCTGATCTTACTGAAATCACCACCGGCAGCAACAATCTTAGCTACAGAATCTGTAACAGCATATATTGCTCCATGATATGGGCTCCATGATGAAAGATATGGATCAAATCCATAAGACATCATAGTTACTGTATCGCATGAACCCTTAAGCACTGGAAGCTTTGCAACCATGCTCTGTGTCTCTGTAAGCTGATACTTACCACCATATGGCATATATACTGAACCGGCTCCGATAGAACCATCAAATCTCTCAACAAGTCCCTTCTGTGAGCATTCGTTAAGGTCTGCTAAAGTCTTTAACCACTTACCGCGTACATCTGTAACCTTAACCGGCTTAAGGTAATCGTCTTCCTGTGAAGGAATATCAACTACAACCTTAGTCTCCTGATGAGCACCATTAGTATCAAGGAATGCTCTTGAAATATTAACGATATCCTTGCCTCTCCAGTTAAGAACAAGTCTTGGTTCTTCTGTTACAACAGCTACCTCAACTGCCTCTAAGTTCTCCTCAGCAGCATACTGAAGGAATTCCTTGACATCCTTAGGATCAACAACAACAGCCATTCTCTCCTGAGATTCTGATATAGCCAGCTCTGTTCCGTCAAGTCCTTCATACTTCTTAGGTACTTTATCAAGATCTACCTTAAGACCTGCTGCAAGCTCACCAATTGCAACGGATACACCACCTGCACCAAAGTCATTACATTTCTTAATAAGCTTAGTAACCTCTGGTCTTCTAAAGAGTCTCTGCATCTTACGCTCTGTAGGCGCATTACCCTTCTGAACCTCAGCACCACAATCCTCAATAGACTTCTCTGTATGAACCTTAGATGAACCTGTAGCTCCGCCACATCCATCTCGTCCTGTTCTTCCACCAAGAAGAATAATGATATCTCCCGGGTCAGAATTCTCTCTCTTAACTGCACTTCTTGGAGCAGCAGCTATAACTGCACCAATCTCCATTCTCTTGGCAACATAATCAGGATGATATATTTCCTTAACATATCCTGTAGCAAGTCCGATCTGGTTACCATAAGAGCTGTATCCGTGAGCAGCACCTGTGACAAGCTTTCTCTGTGGGAGCTTTCCATGAATTGTCTCTGATACCGGAACAGTAGGATCTGCTGCACCTGTAATTCTCATTGCCTGATATACATATGTACGTCCTGACAATGGATCTCTTATAGCACCACCAAGACAAGTTGCTGCGCCACCAAATGGCTCAATCTCTGTTGGATGGTTATGTGTCTCGTTCTTAAAGTTAACAAGCCATTCCTCTGTCTTTCCATCAATCTCAACTGGAACAACAATTGAGCAGGCATTAATCTCATCAGATTCTTCCTGATCAGCTAACTTGCCCTCAGCCTTTAACTTCTTAGCACCCATAAGTGCGAGATCCATAAGGCATACGAACTTGTCCTTACGGTCCTTATATATTTCTGCTCTGTCTGAAAGATACTTGTTATATGTAGCTTCCATAGGGGCTTTATAGAATCCGTCCTTAAACTTAACATCTGTAAGCTCTGTTGCAAATGTTGTGTGACGGCAATGATCTGACCAGTATGTATCAAGTACTCTGATTTCAGTCATAGAAGGATCACGCTTCTCAACACTAGCAAAATGCTCCTGAATGAACTTAAAATCCTTAAATGTCATGGCAAGTCCTAAAGAATCATATAATTCCTTTAACTTATCCTCTGGCATATCCTTGAATCCGTCAAAATAAATAACATCAGCAGGAGTCTTGAACTCAGTAACTAAAGTTTCTGGAATATCCTCTGCTGCCTGTCTTGAATCAACAGGGTTAATGCAGTGTTCCTTAATCCTGTTCTTCTCCTCATCAGTAACAGTTCCTGTCAGTACATAAGTTACAGCCGTCTTGATAACCGGTGTCTCATTCTCGTTAAAGAACTTAACACACTGTTCTGCAGAATCAGCTCTCTGGTCGAACTGTCCTGGAAGATACTCTACAGAGAACACGAAATCGTCCTTTCCCGCTGGAAATGTTCCCTCATAAACATCATCTACCGGTGGCTCAGAAAAAACAGTAGTAAGTGCTTTCTTATATGTTTCTTCTGAAAGATTCTCAATATCATAACGGATAAGAACTCTTACATCTGTAATAGTCTTTATTCCAAGATATCCTCCTATCTCCTCAAGTAATTCTTTCGCATTAACTGCAAATGGTTTCTTTTTCTCGACAAAAACTCTCTTTACGCCGCTCATATCTTCCTCCTGAGATTAGTTATATTAATTATTAATATTTAACCATTGTATCACAATAAAACATATTTTCAAACAACTATTCATGCATTCTTCTTATTATCTTGTAAACAACCTGATTACCCATTACGGTAGGACCTGTATGTGCGAAGAAAACAATACCGTCTGTCTGTGATATTATCTCACTCTTAACAGTACCCTCGCATGGGTCAAGAATCTGTGCTATAAGCTCACCATGATATACAGGATCACCCGGCTCTTTAAGTCTCTTGTAAAATCCTGCATCATAAGTCTTGACTGCCATAAGGTCAAATTCGTTGATAACACTTGCAATATATCCACTGTGATTGTTGTACTTAAGAATACCCATTCTGGTTAAAAACCTGAGAACAGATGACACAGCCTGTCTTGCAGATTTCTCATCAATCATATCTGTGCTGTTAGTATATATTGAAAACGCATTAGTACCATTCATCTGCCAGTTATAATTTAGTGTCACTGTATCCATTGGCTTCGGCTTTCTAATAACAACGTACTGAAGTCCAAACAGATTGGCAAGACTTGCACTCTGAAATCCTGTATCCATCATCTTTACATGAGGAATAAAATCACCCGGCATATAAAAGCTCGCAAAATGTATGCCATAACTGTAACCCTTAATTCTGTCAAAAAGTGTTCCTGCTATCTGCTTGGTTGTATCTCCATTAACATCCCCAGGAAAAGCTCTGTTTATATCAGAATTATCTGTAGGCCAGAATCTCTTTCCAACATTCATGGAAAATCTGTTAACAGATGGGATAACAAGAATCTCATGATTGTGCGATATTGCACCATGAGCCTCAAGCTCTTTAAGTGCCTTAACAAGCTGCGAACATATATACAGCTGCTGTATCTCATTACCTCTTAATGCACCAACAATACATGCCGACTTCTCACCACCGCCGAATCTGTAGCCTTCTATCTGATAATCTTCTCTATATATACCCTTTAACGAATAAATAATCTCTTTCTTCATTATCTGCCACCATAAACTCTTGCTATAAGAGCCCCCTTATGTACTACCGGATTCTCTCTTAATGTAAATATAATTCCATCTGTAGGCGATTCAATTCTCTGGATTATTCTTCCCTCAATAGGTTCGATAATATCTCCTATATGCGTTCCAATTCCAATCCTTCCCATAGAATCAACTGCTGATACGAATATTCCGCTTTCCTTAGCAGTAAGAAATGTAACCTCACCCTCTGTAGAGATAATAGGTTCATTCACTTCTTTCGGCTCATCATCCCATATCCCCATATGAGACATAAGGTTAAATATACCATCAACAATATCCCTGCAATACTTTGGCGTAATTCTGTTTCCAACACCCATCTCCGTAACAAGAGTAGGCACACCAAGATGATTAAGACTATAGGCAAGAGTTGCATCAAGCACAGTAATAGACGAATATATCCACACAAATTGTGCATTCATCATCTTCGCATAAGGAAGAAGCTTTTCCTGCGTATCATCATTAATTCTTACCTGTGGCATCTCATTTACAAATATATTGCTTGAATGGATATCAATACACAGATCGCTTCCAATAATATCTTCAATAATACCTGCTGCCACATATTCAGCCATCGCTCCATTATTATCGCCAGGGAAAACCCTGTTCATATCAAGGTCAAACATAGGAATTCCTCTTGAACCTGTATCAAGTCCAAGAGGATTAATATCTGGATAAATATCTACAATTCCTTTAAGCTTATTCTTCTCTCTTTCAATCCTTCTGATAACCTCATAGCAGATATACTGTCCGTCAAGTTCATCCCCATGAGTGCCTGTAACTATAGAAATCCTTGGCATATCAATGCCGTTTTCTTCATTCATAAGTCTGTTCTTTCTTACTACCAGCCTTTCATGCACCGGCAATTCCACCGAAACAACTTCTTCTATCATAATACTCTCCCTGTAATATACTTATTCATCATAATCCCTAAGAATAATTGTGCTTGGCGTCTTCTTAACAATTATATGTGAAAATACAGAACTTGGCATGTAAGTCTTATCATCCATATATATCCTGCTTCCCGGATATATATGATTCTTTACTTTAACAACTGCTCTCTCTGAATCTCTTATAAGATTGTATAATGCCTTGCTCTTTTCTTCAAGCTTGGCTTTCTGAGCCATCTTTACAATCTTTGACTGGGTAACTCTCAATGCCATTTTACTATCATACTTTTCAGGCATGTTCTGTTTAATCATCTCAAACTTCTTATTAGCCATTTCAAAAGTTTCAATCTGTCCGTCTACTTCCTTAAGTTCCATAATAAGTTCTGCATATTCTTTTCTGATTTCTTTGGTCGAACCAACCCTCAACAAAGTCTTTACATTGCTTTCATGTCCACATGATGTAGTACTGATTCCCATAACACCAGTTACATCACCACCTATAATAGAACCTATGGGTCCCTCAACAAATATCCTGCCATATGTAAGCACCCTGCAGTTAAGAATATAATTACACTGTAAGTCTCCTTTGGCAATAACCTCTGTATTCTCAAAAAATCTGCCTGATATATTTCCCCCTGCCTCGATTTTTCCTGAATTCTTAGTATTAACACCATCCTTTAATACAATATCTTTCCCAGCAATAAGTGTTGCTCCCTCAACGAAGCCTCCAACATATATACTTCCCATGGCATGAACTGTTACACCACTTCTCACACTGCCTGTAATATTAACATCCCCGTTAAAGTCAATATTCCCCATGCTCATATCTAGATTACCATTAACCTCATATACATTAACAACACTTAAATCATAGTTACAGTATTCAATCTTTCCAGATATTGCAGCATAAGTTTCTTTACCATCATCAGATGTCTTAAAGCCCTTACCATGCAGTCTTGGCTTTGGTTTACCCTGCTTAGGAACAAGCAGCTTTCCACATACATCAAAGCCAAACTCCCCTTTAGTCGGCTCATGATATCTTGCCAGCAGATCACCCTCATTAACCTTTTCAAATCTCTTCTGGTTAAAGTAATCAATAGAACCATCTTCTCTTACTGTAGGTCTGTTATTATTAATTGCATCTGTATCAAAGAAAAACTCATAATATCCATCTTTTCCTGCCTCTACCGGTTTACCAAAAGCAACTTCAACCGGCTGGTCATATATTTTTTGTGAAATCATCCATCGAATTTTTTCTTCATCTATTCCCGTCTTAATTCCATTAAGCGATAGCTTATTCATGACTTCATCATATGTATATCCTTCATCACATTTGCCAAGCCTGACTGATGCGCTCATATTATCATCTGCAATATATACATAAACCTCATGTAACTCGATATCATCTATATCAGCTGTTTCATTAACTATTTCTGTATTGCTCATGCTGTTCCCCCTTTCCGAAGGTCTTATCCATTCATTATAAAAACACTGTACTGTAATAGCTGCATCTTAACATCCATACTTAAGCAGCCCATCCAGATTACTTCCCCTCTCAAGTGCAAGTCTTATCTTCTCCATCTCTTTAAATGTATATCTTGGATCAGCATATAAAGAAACATCTACACCGCTTGTAAGTCCCATAAGAATTTCCTGTGACTGCAATTCATTAAGTGCAGGCTTCTCGTCATTCCATTTATCAGAAATTCTGTGTCTTGCCTCTTTCATGCTTACCGCATCAATAAACGGATCTGCATATTCAGAAACATCTATTCCTTCTTCAAGTCCAAGTCTTATCTGCTTCATCTGTCCTGATGAAAATCCAACCATGTTATATGGAGTAACATCAATCCCTTCCTCAAGTCCAAGTCTAATCTGTTCCATCTGTTTCCCATTGTATTCATGAAGCAGATACTTAGTTATATCGACACAACTGTGTATTCCCAGCCTTATCTCATTGAGCTGATATTCATCATAATTATCCTCAACAAAAAATGTAAGGTCAATCTCTTCTTTTTTTGCAAGTCTTATCTGTCTTAATACCTCTCCTGAATAACCAAGCTTTGCATACCTGGTCAGATCATAATTAAGCTCTGATGCAAGCCTTATCTCTCTCATAACAGAATGACTGAACTTAGGATTACATATATCATCCATATTCATTCCGCTACGCACAGCCTGCTTCAGTTCTTCCATCTGCATATAATCATACTGTGCATCTGCAAATCTGCTTACATCAAGTTTTTCTTCCAGACCAAGTCTTAATGCTTTCATCTGGGCAGCGTTAAATTCCTCTTTGCAATACACACTCACATCAACGCCATTCTCAATTCCTCTAATAATCTCAATAGTCTGTAATTCATCAAATCCCAGAGACTGCCAGACCTGCTTGTCTACAGTTTTGTTTTCTATATTCTTATTAATCTCTTCCACGTTCTGCATAAGCCCATCTCCCATAATCAAAACAAATCATCATATATCCGGACCTTAATAATATCTGTCTAAATTCTATCACACATACAGTCCGACTACAAGTTCTAACATTGTACATTTTTTATCAATGCCCTATATATCCTGTTCCGTCCAGAAATCCTTAATACATTTATAAGCATTACCCAGACTGACTGGAAATATCCTGTTCCACTCCCTAGGATACATACGCTCATATTCACCAGTCATAAATCTGTCATCCAGAAGTGCAATAACTCCCTTATCCGTATCCGTCCTTATAACCCTTCCTGCTGCCTGAAGCACCTTATTCATTCCCGGAATAACATAAGCATAAGAATATCCATTTTTACCAAACTCATCAAAATAATCCCTTAAAATGTTACGCTCCCTGCACACCATCGGAATCCCTGTTCCGACAATGACAGCTCCGATAAGGCTCTCATCCTTTAAGTCAATGCCTTCGGAAAATATTCCTCCAAGCACACAGAATCCTGCAAGCGAAGCCCCTTCTGGAAGTTCCTCATAAAATGCTGATAAGAAATTTTCCTTGTCAGCCTCCTTCATAAACCTTCCCTGCACAAGCACATTTACACAGCTTTCTGGTAAAAATGTATATTCTCCACCACATTCGACCACATTAACACCATTTTCCCACCTGAAGCACTCAAGAACACTCTCCATGTAAGAATATGACGGAAAGAACACCATATATCTGCCGCTTCTGCCAGAAATCATATGCATAATATAATCATGTACCTTGGCATATTCCCTTGCGTTTCTTCTTGTATAACGGCTTGTCACATCAGTAGCCACGACAATTCTCTTATTATCAGGTTCAAAAGAAGAGTGTGCATACACCGCTCTTTCTGATACATCACCTGAAAGCATTTCCTTAAAATAATTGACCGGAAGCAGCGTTGCTGAGAAGAATACCGTGCTTCTGCCCTGTGAAAGTCTCTCACTTATGTTGCCAGACGGGTCAACACAGTACAGATGTACAAGAAAGTTTCCATCATTATCATGCTCATTATAATAGACATATTTTTCATCAGCACAGTCATACATATTAAGAAAATGTCTCACTGCAAAGAAAAACTCGAGCAGCTCGTTAGTCACAGGCTCACCCTTATGCCTTTCCATAAACTTCTGCATAAGTCCCATTACACGCTCAAGGCTGGCTGGAAATGTTCCAAGACCACTCACAACCATGAATGTATCGCACTGTCTTTTATATTCGAGCAACTGCTTGTTACATCTGTCAAGTGCGCCTGCAAGCCGTTTGTCCATCTCTTTGACAAGCTTCTTAGCCGCAAGAAAATCTTCTTTTTTCAACACTGCACTGTACATTTCTCTTGCTCTGTCCACAAGGTTATGTGCTTCATCCACAAGAAACACATAATCACCCTTCGCACCATTGCCAAAATACCGCTTAAGCGACGCATCCGGGTCAAATACATAATTATAATCACATATAATTCCATCACACCAGTACGAAACATCAAGCGACATCTCAAACGGGCAGACATTATGTCTGTTGGCATATTCCATGACATTATCTCTTCCGATAACCATCTGGCTCGTTATTATGTCGTACACAGCATCATTAATCCTGTCAAAATGCCCCTTGGCATAAGGACATGCCACGGGGTTGCAGTTGCGCTCATCAAGTGGACATATTTTGTCCTTCGCTGTAAGAGTAACAGTTCTCATATGAAGCCCGTTATCTCTTAATATAGCATAAGTATCCTCCGCAACAGTTCTCGTTATTGTCTTTGAAGTCAGGTAAAATATCTTGTCTGACATCTGCTGTCCTAACGCCTGCACAGCCGGGAACACAGTAGACAACGTCTTTCCGACACCTGTAGGTGCCTGAATATATAGATTGGTATTATCTTCAATAGCCCTGTATACACTCACGCACAGATTCTTCTGCCCCTCCCTGTATTCATAAGGAAACTTAAGTTCTCTGATTGATTCCGTCCTTTTATGCCTCTCATCAAATGTATAATCAGTCCATCTCTTAAAGCCCGTAATCAGCTTATTAAACCACTCTTCAATTCTTTCAAATGTATATTCTTCCAGAAACTTGTTGATTGTCTCAGGCTCAGGAGTAACGTAAGTCATCTGGATTCCAATCTTTGACAGCTTCTTCTGGCTTGCATATATATAGCCATATACCAGTGCCTGGGCTTTATGCACATAGACCGGTTCTTTCAGCAGAGAAACATCTGTCTGCATAGTCTTTATCTCATCAATTATTGCATCGCTCTCCGGCTCTTTATTGCCATCCTCGTCATAATTAATATCTGCAATAATACCGTCAGCCCTGCCTTCAACCTGTAATACATACTCAATCCCTAAGTCAGATACAAGCGGTATCTCAATCTTTAAAGGCACTTCTGCATGATACATAGTTCCCATGCTGTGCTGGATTTTCCTGTGAATCCTTGCCCCCTCCTGCATGATTTTCACATCATTGCTGCCTGTATTCCTGTTGTCAATATCACCTTCTGCGCACATGAATTCCACAAGATTCCTTACAGATATTCGAAAGCAGTTTCCATTTACAGAGTACATACTATCTCCATTCAATAATGTTCTTCAATATCGTATATATAGGCATTGCCTGTCTTTCCGACTCTTTTAACCTGTTCCATGTAATTAAGCATTGCAAGTACACTGGCAGCAGTCTGCCTGTCAATATGCGCTGCATTTGCAAAATCCGCTGAAGTAAAGTTCTTCTCAAGCCCTTCTGGTACAAACTGCATATAATCCTGCGGACAGTCCAGTTCAACTATCTTTCTTATTCCAACAGGAATGCGGTCATAACGCACACTTCCGCGCTTCTTATCGTAACTCCAGCCATTAAGAAGCTTATATTCTTCCATATCAATCAGCAGCAATGTAACCTTAAGATTCTGATTCTTTAAAAATGCTTTAATCTTATACAGTTCAAACATCGCGTCATACACAGAGCATCGCTTTGGAGACTTTCTTCTGGAAGTAATATCCCCTGTTTCCGGCTCAATCCAGCTTAAATACTTTTCATACGGCATCGGATATACAACCCTCACCTGATATTCATTCAGGAACACTGACAACTTATCCCTTAACTTGTTAAGCTGCCTTGTCTGAATCTCAATTATCCCATGCTCATTATATATATCTGCAAAATAACCGTCTATTGCAACCTCATGATTATCCTCATCAGGTTCATAATACATTTTTAATACTGCATGCAGTGTCTTTTCCGACAAAGTACCTATCCCCTTGTCATTATGGCTCTTACCGATTATCTTCTCTTTCGCCGCGTCAAAAGCCTGACTGTCTATATATTCAACTGGTTCTGCTGCAGATTTCTTTTTTGACATTGTGTACCTCATATCAGATATATGTTATCATTGATAACAAGTATCTTACGAATACCTAAAAAAATCAAGGCATTTACCGATATAACCTTTATAAATCCAATTAAGAACAGGAGAAAAACATGATATCAATAAGCATGTGCATGATTGTAAAAAATGAGCAGGACATTCTTGCAAGGTGTCTTGATTCGTACGCAGGAACTTATGATGAATTGATTATTGTAGACACAGGCTCAACTGACAATACTAAAGAAATTGCCGCTCACTACACCGATAAAATATATGATTTTGAATGGATAAATGATTTTTCAGCCGCAAGAAATTTCGCATTTTCCAAAGCTGGATGTGACTACATATTCAGTGCTGACGCAGACGAAGTGCTTGATGATACCAACAACTACGCATTAAGAGAATTGAAACATATGCTTCTTCCAGAGATAGACATTGTCCAGATGTATTATGTCAATGCATCAGAATATAATTCTGTATACAATGCACACAAAGAACTCCGCCCGAAGCTTTTCAAAAGACTCCGTCCATTCACATGGATTTCACCAATACATGAAACAGTACGGCTCACGCCAATCGTATATGACAGTGACATTGAAATTCTTCACATGCAGGGGGGCGACCATAGTAAAAGAGACTTTTCAACATATTTCAAAGCATTTGAAAAAGGTATCCACATTGAAGATTATGTAGTTACCATGCTGTGTAAAGAGCTTCTTATATCCGGTGAAGATTCCGACTTTATTGCTTTCAGGAATATATTTGAAAATGTTCTTTCCAAAGAAGGCAGAAGCAATGATTTAATGAAAGAAATCAACTGTATTCTTGCTAAGATATATATGGCAGACGGTGACACTGACGCATTCTTTAAGACCACTTTAAAAGCAGTTGCCGACAATCCTCCTGCTGAAATGTGTCTGATTCTAGGAACATTTTACATGAACCAGACAGACTATGAAGAAGCTGTGCTGTGGCTGTATAATGCTGCATTTGAGACAGAGAGCATACTTGATGTGGCAAGCAGCGGAAACAAGCCTTTATCTTTGCTTGGTAAATGTTATGAAGAACTTGCCGCAGCAACAGACGACCCATACGAGGCTGCCCAATATAACGAAATATCAGCCGACTATTATAGTCAGGCAGAAAATTGGAAGCTTCCGGAAGAATAAGAAAAAGCCTTAGGAAAATGTAATCTGAGCATCACATTTTCACTAAGGCTTTTTAATTATTTACTTATCATCATCAACATCAAAGAGCTTCAACTCTTCTACATCATTCTTGCCTGACTTATCATCTCCATAAGAGACTGTGTCAGTTGATGTATCAAGTTCCGCGTAGCTGTCATCTTCGTCTGATTCGTACCCTTCAATTACTTTTTCAGTGTATTCATCAAGGTCAACACCATCCTTTGACGCCATGTTAAACACCTTCTTCACTTTCGCAAGCTTAGAGCAAAGAACAATAGTAATCACTATAAATACCGCTATTATCAGTCCAAGTATTAATACTATCATCAGCCAGAATCTGCTGTTTCCTGATGTTTTTCCATTATCAGCCTTAACATCAGCATTAGCAGTGTCAGATTTCACAACAGAATACGCCTGAATCGAGCCATCACTTACCCTGTATCTGAACCATCCCTTCTCTCCAAGAGAACTTACTCCATAGAACAGGCAGTACTGTCTGTCAGCGTCCATAAGTACCTGCACTTCTTTACCATTCATGGTAAACCTTGTAAGTGCATAACCTGCCGGCTTCTCTAACGAGTTCGTTATAGGCAGAACAACATATGTTATCTCTGGTTCTGCAACAGTATTGTATGGTGAAAATGTTTTCGCAGTCTCATCATAGATGTAGAACCCGCCTTTTCCATCTTCACTTTCAAGATACATAAGGATAAGACCTGTCTTTATGCCTTTAACCGCATTTATCTTCTGACCATTATAATCGTAGTCAATCTCCTGATATCCATCTGGAATTGTGATTTCTGAATAATCCTTTACAACAGAATACTTCCTGCCATCTATCGTCACAGTTCCATCATTATTAACCGTCTGTGATGCATCTTCTGTAACAGCTTCTGTCTTTGACTCAGCCTCTGTTGTTGCTTCCTGACCATCCTCAAGTCTTGTTGTATATATTATATATTTCTTAACTGAACCATCTTCCGCAGTAACAGTAATTGTTGTTGTATTACTTCCCGGGTCCATTCTTCTTCCGCTTATGCTTATCTTGGCAGCACTGTCATTAGCGGCAGCACTTACAACTAGCTCTGTAACATCAGCATCAACAGTTGCATTGTATGTTGTCCTGTCTGGTGAAAATGCTGGTGAAAGCGTTCCCGGACTTATCTGCAGGGACTTTAATGTGTTGTCTGAGGAATAGCTGGCTGGAGCTTTTGCTGTGACCTTTCCTGATGATGCGCTACTGACTGTTGCACGTTCACCATTAACAGATATCTTTGCATCACCTGCAACACTAAGCGTCGTTGTTCCTGCTGCAATAACTTCAAACTGCATAGATATAGATTCATTTGAGCCATATGCTGATGCATCAAGAAGTGCAAATGATACAACACCAGTATTACCTGCACCTACAGGTTTTATAATTGAATTATCATATGACACTGGAACAGAGGCTACATCAATAACATCAGATGCAGATATAGTAACCGTTACCGTTATCGTACTTCCAACTGTTCCGCTTGCTGAACTTATAGATATAGAAGCCTGCTCGTCAGCCTTAGCATAATACACAGGAATCAATGCAATGCACATTGCCAGTACACCTATAAAAGCAAGTAATTTTTTTATCTTATTCATAGTCATCCTTTCAAACAATAATTATTGATTAATGCTTCCTATTCCAAGAATATATCTCTTAACCTTTGCAAAATCAAACAAATCAAGTTCTCCGTCTCTGTTACAGTCGGCCGCCTTCCAATATACTCCTGACGGGTCTGCTATACCTAATATAGATCTCTTTATCTGTGCAAAATCAAACAAATCAATCTCTCCGTCGCCATTGACATCCCCATATATAACAATCTCATATCTGCTGACCTCTTCGCCAGAAGAATTATATGTTATAAGGATATCGCCAGTACTAACTAATCCATCTTTCTCATTGCCATTCTTATTAAGTATCTTGGAATAAGCACCATTATAATTATCAATCTTATCAAGCACATCTTGTACATAATCTGATACAGTTAAACCACTTATGTATTTTTCATCTTCATCAACTGATAATGTTGTTGAAAATCCCGGATAAGCAACATCCGGTTCTGGATCTGGTGTTGGTTCTGGATCCGGTTCCGGTGTTGGATCAGGTTCTTTATCCTGTCTTACAACAGTTATAGTATAGTCCTGATTATCGCCATTAGCTGCCGTAACAGTAATTGTAATATCATTACTTCCAACTGAAAGATCATGATATCCCAGTCCGCTTACATCTGCTGAAGAATCAAGTGCCGAACCGCCAACATATACAGATGAAGTATCATAATCAACTATAAGACTATACTCTATTGTATACAGACTAAATGTTGGTGTTAGTGAATAGCCTTCAACATATAAGTCAGATAATCTGTTATTAGGGCTGCCGTCTCCTGTCGGAATTTCACATACATTTTCAGGCATATTCTCATATACAGGTATTCTGAATATAAATGCTATATTGTTCTTATTACTGTCGCTATACCCCTGTGCGCTCTTAACTGATTCACTTCTTGGAGCAAGTACATTGGTCATATACTGATGACCTCTTCCAGTCATATCAAACTTTTCATAATAAAGAGTATTCTGACCTCTGTTTATATAACTTTTCCCAAGATATATTGCTCCACCAATAATAGATTTCATTCTTGTATTCCAAGGTCTTAATGTCTCATCATCATTTCTTGAAGCATATTTAAGTCCATTCTGGACTGCTGTCAATCCTCCACTAGCATATGCCCCTATATTGTAATAATTATAATAACCCCAGTAGTAGCCAGACTGTGTTCCTGATATGCTGCTTCCATATCCACTGTTACCCTGCTCCTGTAATATTCTTGAAGCAAGATGATATGGGCTTACCCCTGATTCCTGTCCTGCAAGCAGCAGACCGGTTATATATGTATAATTTCTTCCATCATATCTCAGGTCATGGCTTGAATTTTCCATAAATGTACCATCAACCATACTCTCAAGGCCGCTCTCATCCTGTAATGAACTGTCAAATGAAAGATTTTCAAACATAAATATATTATCTGCATTAAGGAAGTTTCTAGGGTCAAGTGCATATTCAACAAGTGCAGATGATGCCTGAACCCAGCCACCTGAATCAAGCTGTGTATACTGTCCTGATTCCCAGTCATAGCAGCCATCAGCAACCGATTTCCATGATGACTTTGCTGAACCATATGTAAGGCTTCGGCCAATCACATTCTGGTTTTCCAGAACATCAGACCAGTCTTTTCCATTATGGTCCGCCACAAACACCCAGTTAGGATACTGCGCATGAAGCTGTCTTAAACCATCCTTATAACTATCTGGGAATCCCTGTGAGTCAAGGTATTCCTCAAAATCCGCATCCGGCTCATAATCACTTCTTTTATCAACAGTTATGTAGCCACCATATATATAGCCTCTTTCATAACTGCCATTAAGATAAAAACCTATGCCATACCATGTGTCGCCGTCATCGTCAGTTGTCTCTTCGTATATATCAAACTTAAAGCCACCATCCACCTTGGTAATGACTGAACCACTGACTGGTGATGTCCTTATACGAAGATCTGTAACATCATAATTAACATGTCCCTGACCAATGGACTCTTCCGCCTTAGTATTAAGCACAGAAGTAACCGTAAGGCATGTCAGCACAAGCATACATAACATGACACCAATTGCGGCTATTCTTTTTGCACTACATTTGTATCCTGATTTCATGTAATCACCTGACTCCTGAATGTATAGTATTAACTAGTTTCTTCCAAATTCTGAAAGCTTTAAGCCCTCATTTCTCTCAAGTACCATATTAACAGACCAGCTATTGGCAAATACCAGAAGCGGATTGCCCTTAAGGTCTTTTATCTTCTTCATATCTGATGTACCAACAATTCTGTTCACATCAATTTCCTCAGGATTCTCAATCCAGCGGATATGCTCGTATGGAAGCGGCTCAAGTCTGATATCAACACCGTATTCATTCTTAAGACGGTATTCGAGAACTTCAAACTGAAGGACACCAACAACTCCAACGATAATCTCTTCCATTCCTGTATTGAACTCCTGGAAAATCTGAATCGCACCTTCCTGTGCAATCTGGTTGATACCCTTAATGAACTGTTTTCTCTTCATAGTATCAATCTGTCTTACTCTTGCAAAATGTTCTGGTGCAAATGTAGGTATACCCTCAAATGCAAATTTCTTGTTAGATTTGCAGATAGTATCACCGATAGAGAATATTCCCGGATCAAATACACCGATAATATCTCCTGCATATGCCTCATCAACAATATGTCTCTCCTCCGCCATCATCTGCTGAGGCTGGCTGAGTCTTATCTTCTTGCCCCCCTGTACATGGTTGGCTTCCATTCCGGCTTCAAACTTACCGGAGCATATTCTCATGAAAGCAATTCTGTCTCTGTGTGCTTTATTCATATTAGCCTGAATCTTGAATACAAATGCTGAGAAATCCTCAGTAAATGGATCAATAACTCCCTGGTCAGACTTTCTTGGAAGCGGAGAAGTTGTCATTGATAAGAAATGCTCAAGGAAAGTCTGTACACCAAAGTTAGTAAGCGCTGAACCGAAGAATACCGGTGTAAGGTCACCAGCACTTACCATTTCCTGGTCAAACTCTGCACTTGCTCCGTCTAACAGTTCGATATCTTCCTGAAGTTTGCCGTAGAAAGCATCACCAATTCTGTCCTTAAGAACAGCCTCATCTGATGCGTCAACAATCTCAGTATCAACTTCCTTCTGACCATTCATGGCTGCCTTGAATAAAGAAACATTTTTCTCTTTACGATCATACACGCCCTTGAATTCCTTACCGCAGCCGATAGGCCAGTTAATTGGGCATGTAGCAATTCCAAGTACGCTCTCAATCTCATCAAGAAGCTCAAATGGGTCATTAGCCTCTCTATCCATCTTATTGATAAATGTAAATATAGGAATGTGTCTCATAACACATACTTTAAAAAGCTTGATAGTCTGTTTCTCAACACCCTTAGAAGCGTCAATAACCATAACCGCGGAATCTGCTGCCATAAGAGTTCTATAAGTATCCTCTGAGAAATCCTCATGTCCCGGAGTATCAAGGATATTAATACAGTAGCCTTCGTAGTTAAACTGAAGAACTGAAGAAGTTACCGAAATACCTCTTTCCTTCTCAATCTCCATCCAGTCAGAAACCGCATGCTTGGCAGTCTTCTTACCCTTTACAGAACCTGCAAGGTTAATAGCTCCTCCATAAAGCAGGAACTTCTCTGTTAATGTTGTCTTACCAGCATCCGGGTGAGAGATAATGGCAAATGTCCTTCTTTTCTTAATTTCACTTTCTAAACTCACTGTTTTACTCCTTTATAAACATAATACATAAATAATTCATACCCGTTCCGGCATACACATAATATAAGCCTGTGACGCAGTCTACGGCTTCACAGGCTTACTCTAATCAATAGTCTTCGAATTATTCACGGTTAAGACCGAACTTGTATGAAACCTCAGACTTGTCATCAATTCTTCTGAAAATGTTGACTACTCTGTCCATAACCGGTTCGAAATCTTCCTCATTCTCAACCTCAACAGTAACAACCTGTCCGTCTTCCTTAATAACTGCATCCTTAACAAGTGCTAATGCCTTGATATCTTCCTCAGTCTGGGCAACCTGCTCAGGTGTTGTTAACATCTTTGATTTACTCTTATACTTAACAGCGTATGTTCTTGTCATCATATCCTCCTATTGGCTCTTCGTAGCAATATAATCTCATATGTCATTATATTATATAACATGTTTGGGGATTATGCAATGGGGTTTAGTGCGCATAGTAATTGTTTTATCTTGATTCCAGCATCAAATATGATCTTGCTTACATGAAAATATAATGTTTTATCAGCATCACCAATAAGGCTGCTACTCCTTTTCTCAAAAACAACATGTACCTATACAATCCTTGAAGCTTTCTTCATCGATGAATCAATCTCTAAACTCTTGTATTAACTATATAAATATGCTACCATATCCAAAATATTTTTACAACATAATGTCATTTATGAAATACAATATAGATTGAAGAATCGAGGTATACCCTATGTGGTACATAGCACACACAACAGCCGGCAGAGAACTAGATGCCGTTGATAAATGCCGCAAAGCCATTCCAGAAGATATAGCCGCAAAAGTATTCTCTCCTATCTAGCAACATGCCAAGAGATATGAAGGTTCCTGGCATCTTGACGATGACATTCTATTTGCAGGATACATATTTATAGAGAGCGATTCAGATTCCAAGACTCTTGAAAAACTTCTCTGGCGTATACCTAATGTAGTTTCTCCTGTCCGCATAGGTGGGGATTTCAATGCCCTTAACAATGAAGAAGAACAATATCTTCGTCAGCTTATGGACGAGTATAACTATATTGCTATGTCATATGGATATATTGTAGATAACCAATTAATGATAAATAGGGGGCCTCTTAGCGGAAGGTCTGATATGGTTAAGAGAATTGACAGACATAAGAGAATTGCTGATATAGAAGTATATCTGTGGCATCAACCTAAGCGTGTTCGTGTCGGACTAGAAATAATAGATAAAATCACTGCACAGGAATATGCAAAAATCAAATTACAATAACTGGAGATTTCCCATGAATAATAAAATCACTAATACAGATATTAATGAATTCGAAGAATTTCTTATAAATAAAAATAAGAGCAGAATAACTCTTGATAAATATATGCGGGATATACGAAGATTTCAAATCTTTCTTTCTGATAACAGTTACCAAATATCTCAGGATACTGCAGATAAATATATTGAGATTCTTAAAAATGCTGATTACAGTATAAGCAGTATAAATACTATTATATCATGTATAAACACATTTTGTAATTTTATAGGAAGAAATGATATTCACTGCGTTAATCTTAAGAAATCTAAGACTGAATCAACAAATTCTGACTTACTTACAGTTGATGAATATAACAAACTGATTAAAACTGCTATCAATAATAATAATTACAGACTTGCTATGTTAATACAGGTTCTGGGGAATACTGATATAAGATTAAATGAATTACAATACCTTACCACACACTCTTTAAAAATAGGAAAAATTACTGTTATACGTAACAGAGAGGAATATAACGTCCGAATTCCAGATGATTTATTAGATGGCTTATATAAATATATAGAACATGAAGAAATAATAACAGGGGTGATTTTCTGTACTAGAAAAGGCACCCCTCTTGAAAGATCTAATATATGGAGAATAATTAAGAAACTGGCTGTTGATGCTGGGGTTAATCCGGATAAAGTTTATCCACAGAATCTGAAGCAGCAGCTTGGGAAGAAGTATTATAGTATAAAATACTAATCTACTTCATACTCTTCTCTTAATCTATCAATCAATTCAAATGGGAATCACTCTGCTCATCCATCAGGTATCAGTTCCAATCTTACAATGATTTATCTGCTAAATATGCTTCGTTAATATAAATTGCCTTTGCATCATTAGGTATTGGACGCGAATCTATTCTATGATGTTCCATCTATTTTCTCCTTGTCAAAAAGCTTATTATCAAACTAAACTTCCGACATTTTGTATTATAAGTTACTAATCAAAAAATTTCTACGTTAGCTACAATCACATGCTGATGAATCAAATCTGATATCGAATTTAATCCATTCTTCTAGCCATTTAGTTTGTGAAAACATATCAAAAAAGAGTTACGGAATTGTACACAGAATATATGTAAAATTCGCCTTGTAAGAATTCATTGCAAAAATAAAGTCACCCATAGCATCTAATTTTTCACCTTATTATCTGTTTGAAAAATTTCTCATGCAAATACATACATTGGATCGTTTACTTTATAACTATCAATAATTTATATATCATGTATAAACACATTTTGTAATTTTAATTGGACGATTGTGCTTTCAACATCTCAATGATATTAAATGGAGGCATAACTATTGGCTCAACGCCTGGTTGAGACGTTAATAATGTCAATTGACTTCTTACATATGGCATCACAATAGCTACAGCATTCTGTTGAATTATCGACTCTGTTGCATCTCCCTCATATTCAAATAATCCCGATGCTTGAACTTCAACAGTATATTCGTCCTTCTTGTTTCCAATAATTCCGATTGTAATTTTTTTTATATTATCATCCGAAATATTAACACCAATATTTACAGAAAAATTAATTTCTATTTCGTTATCATTTTTTATTCCCAATCGTGTAAATGCTAATTTATCAAACAACAACGAATTAAGTTTCAAAACACATTTCATATTATAATATCAACTTGACTAGTAGTTAAGAATACTGCAAGTTTTTCCTTTCTTTTAATAAAATCTTATGCAACAAAATATGAATCTTTCTCATCAATAAAAATATTATGCTTTGTTATTTTATTTATATCCAAATGATATGTTCTAATTTTTTCTTGGTAAAATTGATTTGTATTATAAGTAAATGATTTTTGTTTAGGAATTATATAATTCTTATTATGTTCACTATACCAGCCAGTTTCTATCAGTATATCCATAGATTTTAAATATTTAATATATTTTCCAATTTTATCATTTACAAATTCAAAATACTCGCCTTTCTTAGGTAAATATTCATCAGATATATCATTTGTGTTAATTATTTTATCATTCATAATCTGATTATCAAAATCATATTCGGTTAAATACAAGAGTTTTTCTTTTCCATTTTTGAATAAATCATATAATGTAATTTGATTTTCGATTGTTTCTATCAACTCTTTTAGTTCAACTCTTTTTACAATATATTGACCTATTTCATCATCAATAGTTAAACATGCAAATCTTTCCATAACCTCATTAACACAAATAAAAAATATAGGCACGTCCATTTGCACTAACACCTGTTCAACATATAATTCACCTAGTTGTTTAAAGAAAACCCATTTTTTTTTCATAATTGGTCCACCACCTTAAAATTACTTGAAGGATCAACATCCTTAAATAAAAACAAATTAATATGTGATGTTTCACCATTTCTTACTATCGGTCCAAAACTGCTCTTAATTATCCCTTTCGAAACTGCCCAATTCTTTCTAGGGAATTTAGCAAATTTTTTCATCAAATCCATATTTTCATAAACAGAACAGCCATAATATTCTATATCATTATCATCAACATAAACAGACGGATTTAATAAATGTCTTTCAACATTAGATTGAAAATCAGACAAATCTATATTCTTTTTATTCTTATTATATCTAACTCCCCTGTATACTATTACATCATTATATTCTTTTTCTAGATTATCTGGAAATCTCAATCCTTTTTTAATCAGAGCGTTTTGCAGAGCTGGCGGAAATTTATCAATAAATACTCTTTCAATTTCATTCATGTTATCATAAGCTCCCTAAGATATTACAGCTATAATTTCCTAATTACCATATTACAATAACAATCAGAAAATTACAACCACGCATTGTAAATTTTGTGTAACTATCTCAATAACAATCTAGTTATTCATTAAATATATCATCAAAAAAATCCGATTTTATATCATTTACCTTTAAATAAAAATATATAATATCTTTTGCCAATTTATGTCCAATAGATGAATAATCATTTCCCAAGCATTTATTATAATTCATTTTCTTTCCAATAACTATTTCATGTTGCATAATCTCCATATATCGTAAAATATCTTTAACATGACTTGCCTCACCTATAATAACTGCTATCAATTTTACTAAATCATTAAAATAAAAAGGCTTTATAAGAATATTTTTGGGTAATAATTCATCAGGTAATATATCTTTCAATTCATTATTAATTTCCCGTGCCATACTCATTTTCGAATTAAATCCATCAACACCTCCATGAATAAATTCCAATACACTCTGTTCTATATTAATAACATCTCTTGTCAATACATATCTACAACATGATATTATTGTTCTGGAAAACAAAATACAAATTTCCATTAGTAAAAATCTATGGTTTTCACTTTTTTTATCAAACATTTTATAAAACTCACGTTTTTTTAGCATTGTTAATAAAACTTTCATACTAATATTAGCATCTGTGAACCAATATCTTGTTGACAAATAATCATATATCTTTTTATATTCGTTATCATATTCTGAAACAATTTTTTCTATTTCCTTATAGTACTCTCTAGAGTATAAAGGCAACGAATTTGTATGATATATTTTTTCTAATTCGGCTAATATTTGATTATCAATACCTTTAATATCTAATTTAGGCAGAAAAATCTTTGCTTTGGAAGATATGTTTTTCTTAACCAAATATGCTTCAGAAGCCCCCAAATATTCTTTTACACCTTTTACCCAAAACAATCGCTCAAATATCTTCACATTAGTCCCTGACTTGCAATCCGCAATGTTTTTTTCTATTGAAAAATCATTTTGAACAAATTCGCTATATACATCTATATCTGTAATATAATGTTTTTTTAATTTATCATTTTGTCTATCATCTTCATATACTACTATAGGAATATCTATACGTGTCCACATCCCCATAGTCCAAAATATCTTCTGCATTTTTGCTTTTTGTTCAAAATCCTTATCATCACAATACATCCGGTTCTCCTCCTGACATAAATAAATTATTTAATGCATCATTAATTTTTTTAGTTATGGTAATATTCTGTTGCAATTCTCTTTTAACCTTTAATTTTCTTATATCTTTTATATTGCTTAAATTAGGAATATATTCGCTGAATTGATATGAAGATAAATATTTTCTTTCTTCCCATGCATCTTTTATTATTCCTCTTTCCAATGATGGATCAAATTTATTATTAGAACCAATTAAATTCTTTGCCAATCTTACAACCTCTTTAGCATAATCAGTATCAGCTAAATAAAATCTATATCTTCCTCTTTCCACTTCTTCTATTCTTCCTAACCCATTATCTCTTAACACTCCATATTGTGCCTCTATATCCGAATGCGGTGTTTTGCCTATATATCCCCTATCCAATAATCTTTGCAAAAAAATATCAGGATTTTTCAATTCGGAATATTGAGAAAATTGTTCACCATATCTTACCGCCGAAACAACATTTCTTGCTTGTCTCAGCATTTCCTTATCTTCTACTTCAGTAAAAGGCGTAAAAATGAAATTAACCTTTCCTCCAGATGCAGTAATTGCCGGTGTTTGATAGATGTTGCTTGACATTAATCCCAACAAAACATTATTTTCTATATCATTTAAATCTTTAACCGGATAGCCTGGTTTTGATTCCAATAATTTTAAAGTATTTTGTACATCATCATCTTTATATTTACTTAACATATTCAATACATTTTGTGGATTTTCTTCCATATAAATAGGTGAATATACTATTTCCTCATCATCTGTTTTATAAACATCTAAGAATCCTCCAGCTTTTCCAATATGCGAAATAATTTCGTAATCATCTTCTTTTAAATCATATTCTGATAATATTTTAGATAATTTTATTGATTTCCCTGCTAATGTATTTACCAAATCCATTATTTTTCTTTCAAACTCATCAGGTTTATCTTCATTCCACTTTTCTCCCAACAACTGATATGCATCTTCAAACACAGATATAAGCACCTCTATTTTCTCTGGTTTCCTTACATTACCTATCACTCTGATAAGTTCAACTTCTTGCAATATTTCAAGTACTGTTATTAGTTCTGTAGATGAAATTCCCAACTTAGAGGCCAGTACTCTTAAAGCATCAGCATCTTCAATTACCTGTATTCCTCTTAGATGTGATGCCAAACTAGCTGCTTTCCCAATTAGCATCGTTTCGCCAATCTTTAAATCCAAAATTCCATCACTGTATTTGTACAATCCTGTCTGCATATCTAATGCTCTTACTCCAATATCTTTGTTTTCCATATTTTCACACTTTCTTTTTTATTATAGGAGTAACACATTAAGAGAGGTCATATTAACCTCTCTATCAATTCAATCATATATTACAATTAATCGAATTAATCCAATAATAACCATGGCAATGGCTACTCCTAAAGCCTGTCTAATTGTATTAATCCGACAAATATTTTCACTTTCCGACTAAATAAATACTACCATACAACTTGTTCTTATGCAATAAGTAATGATAACTTCGCTAAATAAAATACAGGATTTATTTAGCAATTACATATTATCTCTCTGCTCCCTTCTACATATTCAAAATAATCATCTTTCCAAAGTACAACACAATTATACCCGGTGCTCTTATATCTAATGCCATCTATTCCAAGTTCTTTACAGCATGAAGCAACATAATTAGGCAGCAAATATTCTTTTACTGTTCTGCCTTCTTCATTTTCCACTGTAAATCTCATATGTTCAATAAAGTAATTGCTGCCTTTAACTTCTTCAGATAAATCCAGTAATTTAACTTCCTTTATTGCTCTAAGCCCAATCACTTGTACATTGGGTTTTGTTCCACCACTATGCTTATAAATTTCTTTTATTGCACCATCCTTGCTTTCTGCAATATAATAACAACTTCGTCCGACTTCATTGTACCTGCCATGTGCTGATACATTTATTGGAGCTTTCATCATCTCCGAATCATGAAATGGGCGTTGATTAACTTTCAAAGTCCTTGCATGATAATATGTAATATCATCAAAACTTACAAAGCTATTCCAGTTTTGCAGAATATCAAATATTCTTATGCCAACGGGATGACGCATACCAAAAGCATAATTTTCTTCTAACTTGCTTTCAAAAGAAACCAAATCATCAAATGTAATTTTTGCAAATATTGCAAGCGAACTCTCCACCACAGTAATTTGGTTTCCAGTTATCTTATTATCTGGTGAATCCTTATGATAAAACTCTCTTTTCTTAGGGTCAAAACGAATCTCATCCGACTCTATTATCTTCTTTGCTGCTGATTTGGTCAAAGATTTTAATGCACTTTTACCTCCACGCGGCAACTGCAAGTTGTCATAATTAGGAAACAATCTTATCACGGCAAAATTCTGTGCTGCAAAACTGCGTTCTAATACATCTGATATACCAAGTACATCATTCCATTGTAATGTCATTTCTTTTATATAATCAGAAATAACAGACAAGCCATTCCCCTTTGACTGAATATTTGCTTCTATTTGCATATGTAAATCATGCAATTCCGGAGTTATCTTAGCAGATTTAAATGTAGATAAAATATCCGAATTAAATTGAAAAAAATCTTGATATGGTCTCATTGTTGTTACTATATCATCCAATGAATCTGATATTGATCCCGCCATATTATCTGAAACTATTGTTTTTGTTGCTACAGATAAAGACGCAACAGCTGATGTAATCCCCAAACCATTTTGTTCCAATAAGCTACCACATGATTGCAATACATCCTGTAATGGCTGTATTGCATTAATAAATGCTTCTTGTTGTACTCTTATTTGTTTATCAACATCAACTGCTTTTTTAGTGAAGGCTTATTCAAAATATGTGTATCTCGTTCTTCCATTTTTCTTATAGCCTTATTGTGGGCTGTTTCTAACGAATGAATGGTATCCATCTTTATTTCATTCTTCATTCATATTTCCTCTTGTATCATATATATTTATTAAAAAAATGTAATAATTTCTATTTACATTTAATGTCTATGAATCTCAGATTAGATTAACATATCTTTATGTAATTTTAGGCAATCTGTTTTTGTTTGGTAAAAAAATATTTCAATTAAATTTGATCAATTAAAAGCAAAATATAAATACTAAAAATAATAAACCAAGCAGGTGCTATTATACATTCTGTTATATGATTAAAATTAATACGATGCCTTGAAGATTTAAATTGCCCAAATATACATGCACGGCTTAATTTGAATATGCAAACAATTATAACGCCCATTTCCAATATCAAAAAAGCTGGTGCTAATGACATCCAAAAGTTTAAAGATGAGTTTTCAAATAATAATGTAAAATCTATATCTGGTATAAACCACTCATAATTAGCCATTAATAAAAATACAAAATTACAAATAACACAAACTACCAATACACTATACGAAATTATATGGAAAATTCTGTAAAAACTATTTTTATTTTTAAAATTCTTATAAATCAAACCACTAGATAATATACAAATTGAAAGAATAATGCATTTTAGCGTATTAAATATAGTCCAAAACAATGTATTAAATAACTTAGCAAGTACCGGAAATATATTTAATTGCATTCCAGAAACATCTTGTGTATTCCAGCCATATACAAACCATGCGATAAAAATAACTATAATTAATACAATTATAGAACGATAAAGCAATAATATCTTAAACTGATAATTATCACTTTCATCCCCATCATCCTCATATTTAGTAGAATATGAATATGTTGGTGAAATAATAATTGTATCATTTTTTGATAATGCAATTTTCTGACTAAATGTTGGATTTTCCTTTTTGAATGCCACATATGTACACAAACCCAAATTTAAAAGTGTTGTTATAATTGTAAAAATATCCATAATTATATCCAAAAATATCCCTTCTTTCATACACAGCTATGTAAATTCCTATGTAACACACTAAGAGAGGCCTCACCAACCTCTCTAATAATTCAATCACATATTACAATAAATCGAATTAATCCAATAATACCAATGGTAATGCTGTTCCTAAAATCTGTCTAACTGTATTAATCCAACAAATATTTTCACTTTCCGACTAAATAAATACTAACATACAATTGTTGATTGTCAAGTAAAATTTCACTTTACATCATGACTATTCTTCGGTAAAGACGGGTGTTTAATCCAATAAGTCAGTTAACCAGTTCAATCCAATATCTATCTCTTAAAGTGAAGCATAAAATATCATTTAATGTGCTAAACAACAGTTACAAAAAATCAAAATTTTTTATTAAAATCCGCTTAATATCACTTCAAATTCTTTGCCTTATTATACATCATCGACATAATTGTCATCCCATCTACTCTTAAACCACCATTCGATTGTATATCCAAGGTTAAAATACCATTCGGTGCTTCTACTAATCCCCCTGCTGCTGCAATAATCTTTTTAGTATCATGGTTATTATTAAAGTAGTCTAAGAATAAATACAGATTCTCAAATTCCGTACTATTATGCTGTTTATATATATTTCCTACTTTGGCATGTATATTGCCTAATCTTTTTTCTGAAAATGTAACTATAAATTCTCCCCCATCATCAAAATACATAGATTCTACTTCTCCACAAATCATTGCCATAATACCAACATCATCCAGATCCACATGATATCGTCTGCTCATTCTTCCTTTAGTTCCATTGCCATCATTTTCACCGTATATAATGACACCTCCATTTGCATATAATTTTCCCTTTTCGCCATCATTATCATTTGATTTTTTCGAACTACTATGTGAACTTTCTTTCTTTTTTCTCTTAACATCCTTTTTGTCAAGAGGTTCTGTGTATTCTTTGTAAATTCTCCTTACAGCATCGTTAATCTGTCCACTTGTAAAAAATCCTCCGGTCTTCTTAAGCATAGATATATGTGCTTTATAATTCTTAATCTTGAATTGACAGGTTTCAGAATGGGCATTATCATCTGTCGCCTTAAAATAACAGGTTCTGCCACCATTTTTAGTATTATGTACCAAACACATAGCAGCCGTACATTTTTCCCCAGAACAGGTAAATTTACCTTTTTCTTCCATTTCTTCTAACTGCTTAACAGTGTAATTCGCCAGTGTAATTAGCTTTGTAGTTTTATTATCGTTATAATTTAATTGTGAATATTTCATACAAACCCTTCTTTCAATAAAATATAATAACATTATGGATATATTAAAAGATAAGCCTTTTTTAGACATGCTCAGGTCAACAACACTAATGATACTTTGCTTTATGATTGGCAAGTACAGTACCAGCTTTACTCTTTGTGGCTTTGTTGGTAGATTTACTAGCTAAATTCTTTGCAGCCTTACCTACCTTGCCTCCATGATGAACTGCCATAGATGTCTATCTCCTTTCTCACATTATTTCACCTAACTAATAACTACATATTGATTTTAAATTAGTCTTACATCCATATGTAGCGATTGAAACATGTGAGAAATTCTGTTAAACTATAGAAGTATTAAATAGTGAATTTCCACTGTTTCAGATAGATACACAGTTGCCGCTGTGTATCTATTTTTTATTAGTTATTTGATATCATTATTGTATAAACATTTGTTCTTTATGTCAAGTATTTTTGTAAAATCAGCTTGTTTTCCCGTCATTTTCTCAAAAATCAGCTTGATTATCTGTCACTTTTCTATTATCATATAAATAATCTTAAAATAATTTTTAAGGAGAATCCCAATGATTCAATATATTAAACTAAAAAATTATAAATCATACAACGATATTACATTTGACTTTCGCGGAAAAAATAATGTTCCTAAGAAGTTAATTATTGTTTATGGTGCCAACGGCTCTGGCAAATCCAGTCTTATACAAGTATTCAATACACTTGATGATCTTTTTTCAACAATGCAGATTAAGAATATTATTGCTGATTATCTTGAACGAAACTCGGATAAACTTGACAACGAAGCAATGAATAAAATCCGTTCTTCATTAGATATTAAACGCATAATTAAAGACTGCCGTGCACTCAATACTACAGAAGACACTGTTATAGAAATCGGATTTGAATTGGATAATAAATCTGGAATATATAACATAGAATTTGATGATGAGAATATAATACATGAGCATCTTGAATTCACAGTTAGTAAGAATAGAGGCCTATATTTTGATATACAGAAAACTTCTTCCATTCCTAAATATAAGATAAACTCAAAGCTGTTTCTTAATACAGATTTTGCTGAGGATTTGAGTGTAAATATAGAAAAATACTGGGGTAAACATACATTCTTGTCAATCCTGTTATATGAAAGGGAAGAACTGGCAAATTCATATTTTGACAACAATGTTAATAAGAATTTATTAAAAGTACTTAATTATTTTTCAACAATTTCTTATCATATAGATGAGGGATACCGTGCACATGGTTCAATATATGATGTTATTCCAATTGTAAATCTTCAGCATGGTACTATTAATAAAGATGACTTACCGAAACTTGATGAATCCAAAGATCATCTCCGGAAATTCTTAAAAGGAATGTATAAAGATATAGAAGATATCAAATATAATCTAGTCCCTACTACTAATACTGATAATGTATATGAATATAATCTTTTACTCATCAAAAAAATAGCTAATAAAACAGTTGAAATACCAGCAGATTGTGAATCAACTGGAACATCACGACTTATACATCTTTTTCCAATCTTTGTTGCAGCTACCAAACCTGGAATTGTTGCTATTGATGAGGTTGATAATGGTATACATGATATATTGATGACTAATCTGATTGAAAATCTTGAACCTTATATAAAAGAACAGTTGATTATAACAACACATAACCTTATGCTTTTAAACATTAATAAATTTCAAGATTATTTCTACTTTATCGATATTGATCAAAATGGTACTCATACTGTTAATACAATCAAAGATAGCAACATCCGTATCCAATCTGATTATAATTTAATGTTTAAATATATCAAGGGATGTTTCAAAGGAATTCCTTGGGAAAATATGAATATTGATTTTTCAAAGTTTAATAATGACCATGCATAACTTAAAAGTAAATGCTCCAACCCAAGTTCCTTTTGAAGACCGCTTTGAAATGCTGGTAGATATCGAATACAGCAACCGCAAGAATAACCGCCAAAAGCGTCTTATACGCAACGCTGGATTCGACCAGCCGGAAGCAAATATCATGGATATCAACTATACTTCCGGACGCAGGCTGAACAAGGAGCTGATAAACAGACTTGCCACTTGCGAATATATATCTGAACACCGAAATCTTTTTATTACCAGTGCAACTGGCTGTGGTAAAACATATATGGCATGTGCCTTTGGTATGGAAGCGTGCAAGCAGTATTACAACACCAGATATGTCCGTATGCCGGACTTACTCATGGATCTGGACATTGCGCGAACTGAAGGGAACTACCGTAAAGTTATTGCAAAATATTCCAATCCGGTGCTTCTCATTCTGGATGAATGTGTGCTTCTTAAACCAACTGATACGGAGCAGAAAGATATCTTCGAGCTTCTTCATCGGAGACATAAGAAATCATCAACCATCTTCTGCTCACAGTATGTATTCGAAGAATGGTACGATCAGCTTGGAGGAGAAGCAAGTCCTCTGGCTGATGCTATAATTGACCGTATTGCACATGACAGTTTTCAGATCAATATCACAAGCATTGATGCTGTGCATGACAGATCCATGCGAGAGGTATACAGCCTAGATAAATTACTACGAGAGTAATACCCTCATTAAAGTGGCTCATTCCATCTGGGCAGGTGGCTCACGCCACACTGGAAGGGTAACTCCGCCACACAAGAATATTCAAGTATTTCCCCTAATGCCATTCTTTCATATGTTCTTCCCAAATTTATTGTAACATTAGGATACACTTCATTTTGGCTTGGCATCTTTATAAAAAATATATTTCTATGAAATCTATTTAATATATCTAACAATCTATATTTATTATGTTCTGATATATTATCTTCTACAATATATATCAATCTCTTATACTTGAACATTGTTTTCACATAATGATTCTATTTATACTTCTCACATCTCAGAAAAGAAATCACTACCATAATAAACTACATTCATTCAAATCTCCTTCTTGCACCATTCTACTGTCTCTGCAATCCCTTCGGAAAACTTATAATCCGGTGCAAATCCTGTATCTTTAACTAAATCCTGTATATCTGCACACAGGTACATAACCTGGCGTGGACCATAGGCAACTTCTCCAAAACCAACCTCTGCTTGTGGATTAACTGCATCTCTTATATCCTCGATATAATCCTTAAGCGGTCTTGCCTCTCCCCCGCCAATACAGTAAACCTTGCCATTAATACCTTTTTCTCCTAATAAGTAAAATGCCTTCCCCGCGTCCTTGGAGTACAGATAATCCCACATCTGCTCTCCCTTTGTGCATGATGGTTTCTCTCCTCTTAACAGCTTTCCTATTGTAGACATAACCATCGTAGCACTTCCGTCATATGGACCATACACACTTAATATTCTTGTCCATATATGTCTGATTCCCAGCTTTTCACACTGGATTCTTGTCATCTGACCAGCACACAGCTTTGCCATTCCATAGCCATTCTCTGGAAATGCAGGAACCTGCGAATTAAGCTTTCCTTCAACTCTTCCATATTCCGCCTGTGAACCAGCCCCTATGAATGCACTGCAACCCATAACAGCCGCTGCATTTACAGCGTCCAGTGCATACTTCACATTCATATTCTGTATATACATATCATTGCGGCAGTCACCAAATGTTCCATCCCACCCAAAGTGATAGAACACATCCGGTTTAATTCCTGTCGCCTGCACAAGCTGTGGCAGTTTATCAAGCTCACTAAGATCACATTCAACCTTCTTAAGTGAATGTGATTCCTTAATTCTGTAAGAACGCTTTGAATCCTTTCTTACAACTGCTATAACCTTAACATTATTCTTCATAAGAGCATCTATAAGACCTAAGCCTACTGCTCCCGTACATCCTGTTACAACTGCTGCCTGCATTGTGCCTCCTGTTGTTTTACTACTACTCTTCGTCCATTAATGGAATAAACATCTGTTTCTTTAATTCTTCTCTTGGAAGGAATGGTGCTAAATCCTCCAGTGGGGGGCTTACAAGTGTACCATCATCTAATCTCTTGGTACTGCTCTTAGGCTCCCATACCTGCTTAGTATCTGTAAATATCTCACAGAATACAGGTCCGTCTTCCTTTAACACCTCATCTACAGTCTTCTTCATCTCTTCATTAGATGAAGCACTGTAATACTTATATCCAAAGGCCTCTGCAATCTTCTTGAATTCAGGGAATGAGAGATCTCCTGATTCTGGTCCAATTCCAATCTTGCAATGCTCCTTAAACAGATTATTCTGTGTAAGTCTTATTGAATGATATCCGTTATTGTTGATAAGGAATATCTTGATTGGAAGCTTATTAGTAAGTATTGTCTGTAGTTCCTGAAGGTTCATCATTATACTTCCGTCACCTTCAAGACATATTGTATTTCTTCTTCCGCCGCCGATACAAGTTCCAATCGCTGCAGGAAGTCCATATCCCATGCTTGCTATGGCACTGTTATTAGCCATACGGCTTCCCTTCTGGATTACATATGCCTGATTACCTACAACACAGCATGCGCCATTAGACACTGCTGTAAGACTGTTTTCTGGAAGTCTGCTGCTTAAATATCTTACAAATGCATATACATTTGCAGTGCTTCCATTCTCCTCCCACTGTCTTGGCTGTACTGCCGGATATTCCTTCTTCCATCTCTGTGTTGTTGCGAGCCATTCACCACCTGCTGATACAGGTGCAATAGCTGCCGCCTGCTTATCAAGCTTTGTGAGGAAATCCTTAGCATCAGCCCATACTGGCATCTCAACATGGATAGTAGGCTTCTTTAACTCAGCCTTATCAACATCAACCATTATGACCTCTGCTGCTCTTGCCCATGTTTTCCAGTTATATCCAGTCTGTCTGATAGATATTCTTGTACCTACAGCAAGTATTAAATCGGCATTCTGAATAGCCCAGTTACCTGGTCTGTCGCCCATATTACCTGCTCTTCCACAATACAGAGGATTATCATCTTCTATTAGATCCACTGCATTCCAGTATGTAACGATAGGCATATTAAGCTTTTCTGAAACTGATCTGAACACATCATAAGCACCTGAAAGTCTTATTCCATAACCTGCATGGAATACTGGTCTTTTGGCATTCTTAATCTTTTCAAGTACAGTTCTTACAACATCTTCACTTACCTGTGGCGGAAGCTTTGCATCATCCTCTGCCGGATTATATCCTTCAAGCTCATCAGTCTCAATATATCCGCCCTGAAAATTAACAGGAATATCAATCCATACTGGACCCGGTCTGCCTGTTGTTGCCAGATGCCATGCCTTTTCAAGTGCATAACGGATATCCTTAGGGTCTTCTATCATAGTTGCATACTTTGTCATATTAGACACAGACTTAACTATATCGTATTCCTGGTCTCCCATTGCACGAAGCGGTGTCTCTGTAAACTGAAGTGCATATCTTGAGGTTGTGTCGTAACGAACCTGTCCACTTATAATAAACATAGGGATAGAATCAAGCCACCCTCCTACTACACCCGTAAGTGCATTGGTCCCTCCAGGTCCAGTTGTAACACATACAGCGGCAATTCTGTTATCAATTCTTGCATACGCTTCGGCAGCTATGGCACACGCCTGCTCATGATGATTGTATGTTACCTTAAGCTTTTCATTATGTCCCAATGCATCGTTAAGATGCATTGCACCACCTCCAACTACAGAAAATACATCTGTAACGCCATGTTCCACAAGGAAATTGGCAACATAATCTGCTAAACGAATTCTCATAAACTGCCCTCCACATATACTGGTTAATTACTGATTAACAGCTTCCTTAATAGTCTTAGCCATATAATCAATCATCTCATCTGTCATTCCTGGATATACTCCTACCCAGAATGTATCTCTCATAATTCTGTCTGTTGTATCAAGTCCGCCTACTACTCTGTAGCCTTCTCCTGTTGCTCTCATCTCATCAAAGCATGGGTGTTTTATAAGATTTCCCGCAAAAAGATTTCTTGTCTGTACTCCATGGCTCTCTACATACTCAACTACTGCCTTTCTGTCAATTCCTTCCTTTACTGTTATAAGGAATCCGAACCAGCTTGGTCTTGAGTTCTCACATGGTACAGGAAGAATTACCTTATCCTCTATATCTGCAAGTGCTGCTCTTAATCTGTCGAAATTATGTTTTCTTCTCTCAACAAATGATGGGAACTTCTCAAGCTGTGCACAGCCTACCGCTGCCTGCATATCTGTAGCCTTAAGATTATATCCAAAATGTGAATATACATACTTGTGGTCATATCCTAATGGAAGTTCTCCATACTGCTTGTCAAATCTGTGTCCGCAGAGGTTGTCCTTTCCTGATGGGCATACACAGTCGCGTCCCCAGTCTCTGAATGAACGGATACACTTATTAAGAAGTGCATTGTTTGTATATACTGCGCCTCCTTCACCCATTGTCATATGGTGTGGTGGATAGAAACTGCTTGTTCCGATATCACCGATAGTTCCTGTGAACTTCTCTTCTCCATTGATTGTGTACTTAGAACCAAGTGCATCACAGTTATCTTCTACAAGCCAGAGGTTATGCTTGTCACAGAATGCCTTTACTGCAGAAAGGTCAAATGGATTACCAAGTGTATGTGCAATCATTACAGCCTTTGTCTTGTCTGAAAGCGCATCCTCAAGCTTTGTAACATCAATGTTGTACTGTGGAATAGTAACATCAACAAATACAGGTACTGCACCATACTGGATAGCCGGTGTTATTGTTGTAGGGAAACCTGCTGCTACTGTGATAATCTCATCACCTCTCCTGATTCTTCTGTCTCCGAGAAGTGGTGATGTAAGTGCCATAAATGCATTGAGGTTGGCAGATGAACCAGAGTTTACTACTGATACATACTTTACTCCGAGATATTCTCCAAGCTTCTTCTCAAATTCATCTGTATAACGGCCTGCTGTAAGCCAGAATTCAAGTGCTGAATCAACAAGATTCATCATTTCCTTGCTGTCATATACTCTGCTGGCATATGATATTCTGTCGCCTTCCTTATACTGTTTCTGGTTATGGTACTTCTTGCAGTACTCATCTACAATACCAAGAATCTCCTGTCTTGCTTCTAATTCATTCTTATTATCAAACATATCTTATTCTCTTTCTTACTTTATTAATTCCTTCCCTGCCTGTTATGCAAAGAACTCTTCTATCTCTTTATCCATACATGCAACAACATCTCCGCCTGCTGCATATACCTTTGACCATTCAACACTCTTCTCAATTGCTGTATCAAAGTTCCATCTAGGCTTCCAGCCAAATGTTGTCTTTAACTTTGAGCAGTCTAACTTTAAGAAATTGGCTTCATGAGGTCCTCCGTCATATTGGTTAATCCATGAAAGACCTTCTCCCCACTTGTTACAGAATGTATTAACAAGTGTCCCTGTTGTAATGCAGTCGCTCTCATCTGGTCCTACATTATAGAAGCCTGCATACTTCTTATCACTGTACTGCTCCTTTGCAATCATAAGATAAGCTGCAAGCGGCTCAAGTACATGCTGGTATGGTCTTGTTGAATGTGGATTACGCACAATTATATCTTCCTTCTTAACTGCAGCTCTTACACAGTCAGGAACAATTCTGTCATTGGCGAAATCTCCTCCGCCTATAACATTACCGGCTCTTGCTGTTGAAACTGCAACCTCCATATCATTGAAAAATGAATTGATATAGCTGTGTGTTACAAGCTCTGAACATGATTTGCTGTTAGAGTATGGGTCATATCCGTCAAGAGGCTCATTCTCTCTGTATCCCCATGCCCACTCATTATTATGGTAAACCTTGTCTGTTGTTACATTTAAAAATGATTTTACACACGGGTTAAGTCTTACACATTCACAGATATTAACTGTTCCCATAACATTAGTTTCATAAGTATATACAGGGTCTTTGTATGATTCCCTTACGATAGGCTGTGCTGCAAGATGAAGCACTATCTCAGGCTGTGTCTCTTCAAACACCTTCTTAAGATGCTCAAGATCTCTTATATCACCTATTACAGAATTCATCTTATCCTCTACATCTATCATTGAAAAAAGGTTAGGCTCAGTAGGTGGAACAAGTGAATAACCTGTCACTTCTGCTCCTGCTTTAAAAAGGATTCTGCAAAGCCATGAACCTTTGAATCCTGTATGTCCTGTAACAAGAACCTTCTTTCCTTTATAAAAACTTAAATCCATCTTAATCCTCCCGGCTTAGTCCCATTTCTTCCAAGGAGCTGTTCCAGTTGCAAGATACTTCTCGAGCATATCCATCTCTCTCTTGGTATCCATGCACTGCCAGAAGCCCTTATGCATATAGGACATTAACTGACCTTCCTTTGCAAGTCTTTCTAGTGGTTCTCTCTCAAATACAGTGTCATCACCATCAATATAGTCAAATATTTCAGGATTAAGCACCATATAACCTGCATTGATAGGTGCACCGTCTGTATGGCTCTTCTCTCTGAATGACTTAACAGCGTTGTCTCCTCCGATATCAAGTACACCCTTCTGCTGTTCAAGCATTACGGCTGTAAGAGTAGCAATCTTGCCATGCTCCTTATGGAACTCAACAAGCTTGTTCATGTCTACATCACAGACACCGTCTCCATATGTCATAAGGAATGGCTCGTCCCCTACATATTTCTGGATACGCTTGATTCGTCCTCCAGTCATTGTATTAAGACCTGTATCAACTACTGTAACCTTCCATGGCTCACAATGCTGCTCGTGAATAATCATATCGTTAGAACCCTTTGTGAAGTCAAACGTAATATCACTGTTGTGAAGGAAATAATCCGCAAACCATTCTTTAATTACATACTGCTTATATCCTGCACATATAATAAACTCATCAAAACCATAATAAGCATATTCCTTCATAATATGCCAGAGAATTGGCTTTCCTCCTATCTCTATCATTGGCTTTGGCTTAAACTGACTTTCTTCACTTATTCTTGTTCCGAAACCTCCAGCCAGTAAAACAACTTTCATTGATAATACTCTCTTTCTCTCAAATATCAGATTATAATTTCACAATTAATCTTATGTTACAATTTACCATTCGTCATTTTAACATTATCGACTATTTTCGTCAACTTTTTATACATAAAAAATAAGCAATAGCCATCGCAAACTGACTATTGCTTATTTTAATTTCTTATTCAATTTTAAACATATGGATATTTTTTGTGCTTATACGATAATCACAACATGATATATTATATTACCATTTTTATACTATTAGTTAATACAGAATTTGGCATTCTCATCACTGTTAACACATTTTCTTTTCCTTTTACAACACCGTTAACAATATTATACTTTATTCCATTCTGAATATATGTTCCAGTATAATTAAATTTTACTAAACCATTTTCAAGATAAAACATTCCATTTTCATTGCTTGCAACGCCATTGTATTTAAAGTTAACTTTTCCGTTCTCTATTCTCCACCAGCCATTTGCATTCTGTCTGATTCCTGTATAGTCATATCTTATATAACCACCTTTTACATATACCCAGTCTGAGCCATCCTGAATTACATTTGTATATCCGAAATTTACCTTTCCATTTTCGAGATAAAATCTTCCGTTTTCATTTGTCGCAAACCCTGTGTAATTGCTTTGCACATGACCATTCTTTACATATACCCAGTCTGCTCCATCCTGAATTAAATTCGTATATTCAAAATTAACTTTTCCGTTCTCTATGTAGAATCTTCCATTTTCGTTATCTGCCAGTCCTGTATAACTGAAATCTACTTTTCCGTCTTTTATTCTCCACCAGCCGTTTGAGTTCTGTCTGATTCCGGTATAGTCATATCTTATCTTTCCATTTTCTACATATACCCAGTCTGCTCCATCCTGTTCTACACTTGTATATGTTGTGTCAACTTTACCATTCTTTACATACATTCTTTCATTGTCACAGTCTGCAAATCCTGTAAAGCTTGTATCTACCACATCATCTGCATAATAATAGTAATTTCCATCTTCCGCCTTACTAAGGCCATTCTTCTTTTCAACTGGATCTGGTGTTGGTATTGTCTTCTCTGGTGTGTAAATTATATAGAAAAGATTCATTGTATCTCCCTTTGTTATCTCTACACTTCCAGCTGCAACATCAACTGTTACTATGCAATTAGAATCTGATGCATTCTTTTTTCCGTTAATCTTTACATTCTTACCACTTTCTCCAAATACAAGTGTAAGTGTTCCCTTTGATGATGCTGTAAACTTAATGCTTGTTGATGACTCCATCTTAAGGCACTGTGTAAGTGTAAGTCCATTATACGTTACTGTTCCCTTGTTTGATGCAAGATTACCAGAAATTACAAAGAATGAACTATTTGCACCTGATGTTGTAAAATTATGTACCTTAGAATCTCCTGTTGGTACTTCTGGTGTCTCTGTTCCACCTGTTGAACCCTTCTTTGGAATAGATGCTGTTTCTTCAGCCCCGCATACTGTACAAGAATGACTCTTAAGTCCTTCTTCCGTCTCTGTTGCTTCTTTAACTACTTTCCATTCGCCATATGTATGAGCTGTCTTTGGAATCACCTCTGTGTATGTCTTCTTATCACAAGTTCCATTAGTTGCTGTACATGTATATGTAATAACGCCTTCTTCTGCACATGTAGCCTGCTTAGTTACCTCTGATACATAATGATGATAATGTGCATTAGGATCAGCCGCATTAATTGTAATTGAATTAATAGTCATATCCTTAAATGTACCTGCTGCCGGATTAACTCCATTACCACCTGACTGAACATTATATGGCATAACCATATACGTTCCAGCCGGAAGACCTGTAACAGTACCACTTCCTACCTGGAAGCACTCACCAGTCTCATTAACAAGACAACCTGTTGTAGTTAAATCTTCTGATGCAAATGATACAGTAACATCTACTGTTCCACCTACCGTGAATGCATATACAGTCTTGCTAAGCTTTCCTGGCTCTGCTGTATATGGATAATCAGATATATTAATTGGTGTTACACCAGGTGCACAATATGATAACAATGAACACTCTGAAGCAGTAACATTCTCTGTTTTCTTAACTTTCTCTGGCATGCAGCCATTGTATGCCTTAAGAACCTTGGCTGCATCTGTAACACTTGTCTGTAACTGATAAGTTCCACTAGGAATATATGAAAGTGCTGCATCTGTATCAAAATTCTCATACTTGTTGCCAGATGTAACCTTAGTTGACTTATCTGTAACAACTGTTCCTGTCATTGCTCCAATACAAGACGAAAATGAATCATTATAGCTTTTAATTGCTCCTGATCTTACATCCATAGGATTCTTTGTCATAAAAAACAAATTGTACTCTGAATATATGTAAGCATTGGCTCTTGTATTCATTGCATAATCTGTTGTTCCTATAAACTGGTTATTGTAGAAATGCATATTAGCCTGGCGTCCAAGAGGCTGTCTTGCTTTACATCCCTTCCAGATATTATGATGATATGTAAGATTATACTGTAACGATGTATCTGATGAACCAACAAGGTTAGTCTTATGACATCCTTCAAAGTAGTTATATGAAACTGTTAAATATTCACCACGCTTGAAATCACATGATCCATCACCTTCAGCCTTATCTGATTCTGCAGGTCCTGTTATAGAAGGGCTGTAAAACTCATTGTTGTGGATCCAGCATCTTTCAACTGGAGCTGTTATAACAGAGCCTTCCTGAACACCTTCCATACCAATAGCATCTTCTGGCTGATTCATAAATGTAAGATTACGAACCTCAAAGTTCTTTCCTAATCCAGCTGCTGTTGTTGATGTCTCAGACATAAAATGAATTCCCCATCCATCCATAGCTGCATCTGTACCAACACCTTCAATTGTTACATCCTTTGCTGACTTCATACGTGCCATATGACCGTTGTCGCCAACACTTCCGCCATAATCATTAGAATCATAATCTGTAAGGCCATCAATAAGGCCTGCATTAGCTGCTGCCCATGTTCCTGTCTTATAAAGACCAGATTCTGATACTGCTCCGACCATACGAATTACTAATGGTATATTATTCTCAGCAAGTAACTGGAGAATACCCTGATTAGTATTACCCTTGCCGTAATATGTCTTTCCTTTCGATACCTTCTTACACTCTGTCTCATGACCTGCTTCACCACATGCCTTACCGACTGAGTTAAGAATATTACCAATGCCTGAAACTGTTACTCCACCATAAGAAAGTGTAACTGTATTCTTGTTTTCATCTGTTACATAAAGAACAATTGCGTTATCCTTTAATGTACCATCATCATTATAAGCACCTACACCATCAGTATAATTGTAATGCGCATATCCCGATCTATCCTGTGCATTAACCTCAATTCCTGACTGTGTATATGTACCTGTCTTAGTAGTAACATTAAGAGTATATGTACCTGGCTTTAACCCCATTACATCAACTCTTGCTCCGTCAGCTGTATCTCTGACAAGATACTCAAAGTCCTCTCCTGTAAGAGAACCACTAACTGGACCTGAATATGATACTGCAGTAACATCGGCATCCTTAACACCTTTGATAGTTGCATACATCATTTCATTCCATCCACCATAAGTAGTAAAACCTGATGCAGATGCTGCATAAGTCATACTTGGTGCTACTATTGCAAGATTACTTACGACTAATAATCCAGCAACAACTTTTGCAAAAACTTTTCTGATTCTTTGCATGACATTTTCCTCTCCTTTTTCCAAATATGCATACAATTGTGAATTATGAATAATCAAAATTCAAAATTTAAATCAATATTACCATTTTTGCACAAATTGTTCAAGCTTCATTCACAAAAAATTCATATTTTAATAAAATTCCTACATAGAGATATTTATATTACCTACAACTAAAAAGGGGCTTTCATACCTCAACGATTTTCAATCGTTAAAGCGACAGCCCCTTTTTAGCAAAACATTATATTATTTCAATAGATAATTCTTTTTTTAATTTTTTTATTTCTAATTTTACTCCTAGATTAATCTGTTCTGCTATATCTTCTTCTAAAACAAACATTAAATCATCAGAAATATAATTATCATCGTGCTTATGTAAATAGCCATCCATTCCTATAATCTTAACACTGTTAACATCACACATAGATAAAAGCTTAAGAAACATCAAACCTGAATTATCTTTTACATATTCTGTCTTATTTAATAAAGACGAATAATTAATTTTTGCAAATACATTACCTGATGGAACATTAGATGATGCAATAACTTTTTTATACAAATCTTTTCTAATCTCTTTCATTCGACGACTATTTCCCACAAATAAATAATCCACGGGATGCAATTTATATTCAAAATTTATTGATACAAGCACATAATCTTCCAGATTTAATGATGCTAATTTATTATAATGTGTTTCAGATGTTTTACCAGGACATATCATAATAACATTTTTGCCTTTAAATATGTTTTTAACCTTGTTAAAATCATCTATTATGCTGTCTTTTGATTCGAAATACGATAAATATAATTGTTCAATATATTCTTTATCAAAATCAACTTTCTTTTCATTATCTAACATATCAAAAATATCATCAATCTCATCAATAGTAAGATTATTTTTTTGGCTCAGATAATATGCATAATCCGTATTGCACTGATGCTTAGCTGCTAAATAATTAGGTAAAGAATACCCCCATGGCTTATCAGCATATATATTTTCTATAAATTGATCATTTATTTCCAATATATTTCTATCATTATATTGTCCCTGATAATTTTCATTAAGATATTCCAAAATAATTTCTGTATTTAAATTACCAGCTCCTATACCTATACCATGAACCGAGCAATCTAATATAACTTCCCTGTCAACTTGTTCTAATAAAATTGTTGCATTCGAAAATGATAACTGCATATTATTATAAGAATGAAATCCTATTATAATACTTTCATCTAAATATTGTTTCATCATACTAATATACTTGATAACATTTTTGCTTTTCATTGAACCAAAACTATCAACAATATGCAAAGAATAGACTTCTAATTCATTACACATATTCATAAGATATATCAACTCAGAATCTGAATATTCAGAAATAGCTAAAGGATACATCATAACATTATATCCTTTTTCCTTCATCATTTTACACTCATGTAACGAAGCTTTAATATCTTTTTTCTTGAATGTATATTTAATATTTTTAATGTTACCAAAGCTATATTGTTCCAAATTATTTACATCGTACTGTCCATAATTAATAGAAGCTATTAATTTTAGCTTGATTTCTGAAGGAAACTTTTCATTTATTGAATTGATACTCAAAAATTGCGAATTAGAATTTTCATTATTATTATCAACCAAATAACCATATTCAATAAAATCAACGCCCGAATCATATAATTTTGATATAATTTTATCATTCACAGAATCATTAAATTTTCTTTTATTGACTACATAGTACTCATTTAATGTGCAATCCAGGACCTTACCATGTCTGCTTTTAATACCAACAGACTTCAAATTCCGCAAAATATTTTTAGATGCATCAGAGAAAATACCAGAATCTGTTGAATAGCTAATATACTGAACGCCCAGGCTTTTCCATTTTTCAACCATACTATAGTCATCTGTAAAAGTTCCTATCACTTTATTCTTTGCTTTAGCTTTTTCTACAATGTCTACCATAGCCGCCAAAACCTTAGGATGACTAATCTGTCCTGGAACTCCTAATGACTGAGATAGATCATATGGTCCAATAAATATAATATCATAGCCATCAACTTCTAAAATTTCATCTAAATTATCAATTGCCTCTTTGCCTTCTAATTGAATTATAATAATTTTTTCATTTTCTTTTTTAAAAAAGGCATTTCTGTTTAAAGATGAATAATCTGCTGCTCTGACAAAACGGCATACGCCTCTTTCTCCCTCTGGATAAAATTTAGCATATTTTATAACTTTTTTGACATCCTCAGCACATCTTATCTGTGAAATTTGTATTCCCATTGCCCCTATATCTAATGCTTTTCCAATGACATTATCATCTATATATGGAACTCTGACAATTGGAAGTATTCCCCTTAATTCACATGCTCTTATATTATTTTGTTGATTTTCTATATCTGTAGGACCATGTTCTGTATCTAAAATCACATAATCATAACCAGATATTCCTATAATCTCATTAAACATAGGATCAGATGTTTTCACAAAAACACCATAAACAAATTCACCATTTTCTAATTTGCTTTTAAATTCATTTAACATAATTATCTCTTATTTTTTATTGTTTAATCTGTTCGCAACAATTTCTCTGACTCTCTCTAAATCATTCGGTGTATCTACTGCTACAGTATCAGAATCAACTTCTATGTACTGTACTTTATAACCATTCTCTATAAATCTAAGAATCTCTATATCTTCTATTTTCTCAATTTTAGCCTTTCCATATTTTTTCCCATATTCGCAATAAAACTTTAATGCTTCAGGCTTGAATCCATATACACAAACCTGTTTATAATAGTTATATTCAATACTTCCTTTTGGATACGGTGCTGTAGATCTTGTTAAATAAATTCCTATATTCTCTTTATTTGTTATTACCTTCGGTACTGTGAAATTCACAACATCCACCGGGTCATTTATTTTAGTCATTAAATTTGAAACCTGCAAATCCGGATTTGTATAAAATGGTTCTATTGCAGCCCTTATAGTATCTGGCTCTAACAATGGTTCATCTCCCTGTATATTAACAATCAAATCCGCTGGTATCTTTTCTGCTACTTCACCAATTCTATCAGTACCAGTTTTATGTTTATCAGATGTCATGATTACCTGAATTCCTAATGCCTGACATTCCTCATATATTTTGTCATCATCAGTTGCAACATATACTTCTGAAAAATCCTTCACCTTTTTACACTGCTGATAAACCCACCATATCATAGGTTTTCCACAAATATCAGCTAACGGTTTACCTGGAAATCTTGAGCTTTTATATCGTGCCGGTATTACTCCTATTATTTTCATTGTTTTACCTCCTAATTGATACAATAAATTTATATATATCTTTTCTTTTAATAAAGAAAATCATACACATTATTAATATTAAGCCATATCTTAAAAGCAAATTTTTATATAAAAGTAACATAATCAATCCAAAAATCATTAGAATACATGATATTCCGATTACTATTTTTATATCAAATAAATGTATGTTATCCTTAATACATTTTTTTGCAACTTTATCAGAAAATATGTAATGTGATATTCCTAATATAACATAACATACTAATGTTGTATATCCAGCAGCTATATATCCTAATTCTTTTATAAAAATATAATTTAAAAAAACATTAAAACCTGCGCTAAAAATAGATGCCAACATTATAAATTTATTTTTTTCAAAATAAAATTCTACATTAGCAAATATCTGGTACATAAACATAAAATATAAACTTATTGCTAACGGAGGAATAACATATACAGCATCATAGTATTCACTAGGTGCTAAAATACTAATTACCTCGGGTGAAAATGCCATCATAAAAGCCAATGCTACTGCAACAAACAAAAAAAGCTTATTACACACAGATGAAATATCTCTATATTTCTCTTCTTTTAATCTTTGATATATCCAAGGTGCGAACGCGTTATTAATTGATGTTGTCAATATATTTAATATCATAGCTAAATTATGCGATAACCCGTATATACCTGCCTCAGCCATTCCTATCATTTTACTAATCATAATTCTGTCTGACTGAGACAAAATCAAAGTAGACAAATAATGTGGAACTAATGGTATATTAAATTTTAATGCATATATCCAATACTTTTTTGAAAAAAAATTTTTACCTTTTATATAGTTAATTATATATATAATTCCATAAAAAACAATTACAATACAAGCAGAGCTAATTATTCTAACATCAGCACCAAATTTATCTGGAGTATTTATAACAGAAACTGCCGCTACTAAAGGGCTTAAAACAGAAACAACCAAAGTTAAAATAACCATATTCCTGTATTTAAACTCAAATCTCTGTTTAGCAGACCAAAACGAAAAAGCTGAATTTGCTAAAATCTCCATAAACATTACTATAATCAGAACTCTGCTGATTTCAATCCATAATGATAATTTTTTAAAAAATAGCAAATACAATAATAACATACACAATGTAAGTGTACTTACAAGACCTTGCATTGAAGATAAGAATCCATCTCTGTCATTTTCATATTTAATCATTCCATTATTAAATACACCACTAAACAAATTTAGTGTACAAAAAATAATAAAAATACTTTCCCATGAGTAAAAAATACTTACTACTCCATATTGCTCAGTTGTGAGTAATCTTGTAAAAATTGGAACTGTTATAAAACTAATGCCCTTTTGCACAAATCCACATATCGTAAACCACAATGCTGCCTTGGAAGCAATAGACATTTTATTATATATTTTTTTTGTTTTTTCTAACATCATTTATACCTTTCAAGAAATTCAAAACCAAGATATTTTCTTTCTCTAACAAATTCCAATGTTTCTATAGCCGTCGTAGTAATTGATAAAGCTAAATCATAAAATACACTGTCATCATAATTTAAAACCTCTGTAGGTATGTACTTATCTATGTATAAGCAGTTATATTTCTCACATAAATTACTATAATCTGCTTTATCCCTAGGATGAGGCTTTATTGTTATGGTGTACCCCATTCCAGTATACTCTTTTATTATATCTTCATATATTTGCATTTGCTGTTCCAGATTTTGTAGCTGTCCATCTTCTGATAATGGCTGGGTACACAGCAAAAGTGTTTTATTACAATTATTATTTATTATTTTTTGTTTACAGAATATACCATATATTAGTTTCTTTTGCTGTAATGTCAGTTTGTCATTAATTCCTTTTCGTGGTATTTCTATTATATTTTCCCTATCAATTGCCAGACCATTTTTATCATTTACTTCAATATCAATTACATATTGATTTGTTCCAAAAGCTCTGTGTCCTATATTCAATTTATTTTTCAATCTGACTTTTAAACTATTTATATCATAATCCACTTTATTCACTTGATAATATTTATTAAAGTATTTAAAGAAATTCAATCCGTCCTCAATTAAATGATATCTGATTTGATTATTTACAAAATACCAGCCTAAAATTTCAAAATCATTAAACAGAAAAATATTATCCTTATACTTAGTCCAATCTATTTTTAATTTAGTGTTAATATATTTATTCTCGTAATTTTTTTGATTTACTATCTTATCAAATATATTTTTATATTTAATATTTTTGTAGTCTACACTATCAAACACATATATATCATTTATAAAATCCAATGACTTTATGGTTTCAATCTTATTTTTGTAATCTGGCATCTGAGAACCTATCACCAAATCAATTTTCTCATTTTGTACCATTGCTTTTGCAACCGCAATATATAAATTATATAAGCTAAAGCAGCAATATACTTTCATTTTATTTACCTTCTATATTTTGATTTTTATTTTCTTTTTAATTGTTTTAGAATCTTTATCAAATTTAACTGGCATTAAATCAACGATTTTATCAATATTGAATGCCAAAAATATCACACAAAATAATAAATGCGGCATCTGATACATTTCTGTTATAAAATCAACAAAATACGCAACAAGTATTATGGTTAATACCTTTGTATACGGATGTTCTTTATATTGCTTTAATTTATGACTAACAATAAAAACAATAATTCCAAATAACATAAGTCCCAATAATCCCTGTTGAACCATTATATTCAGGTATGTATTATGTGCCTGTGTAGTAGTCCAGGTTGTTAAATTGTAACTAACATTTCCATTTCCTAATATAGGATGACGCGATATTGATTTGAGTGCCATAGCCCATATTATAGTTCTTCCTGTAAAAGATGAATCTCTATTTAAATATTTATATAATATAGCCGAAAAATTCTCCTGAAAATTCATAAATATTATCAAGTAACTAATAACAAAAGAAATAATAAAAAACACAAATACATTTGGCAGATTAAGTTTAAAAGCCTTTAATGAAAAAACCATTATAATAAAAGCAATACCTAATGCCACTAAAGATGTTTTCGAACCAGCCATATAAATTCCACATATTGTAAATACAAGCAGACCAATTCCCATGACAGACAATTTGCCTCTTAGTTTATATATATACATATATGAGAATGCCAGCCATGGTAAATATGTAAAAATATGTGAATTATAATAACCCATTACCCAATTTGCCTTCCATCCTCTACTGTCTGTATATAATCCACCTGGGTGCATAACAATCGTGATAAAATTAGCAACAATTATTATTCCAATAATTATTGCCATATTCTTTATAAAACATGATATATCATTATATAAAGCAAACTCCATAATCAAAACCATACCAAACACATAAATAAAATTCGAAATATCTGCAGAAGTGTCAGTATGTCTAATTATACATATCACTATATTCAAAAAGTAAAACAAAATGGATAACCATGTAATCATGCAAAATCTTATCTTATATAAGATGCAACATATTAATAGAAAAAATATAACAAATAATCTAAAATAATATAATATGCTATTTAAAAGATTACCACCAGTTTCCATAATCCCTCTTGGAACTAAAAACGGGATTACGCATATAATGAGCATTATATTTATCAGCCTTTTATTATTTTCATTTATCATTAACTAGCTCCTTTTAAAAACAAATCATATCATTAATTACCTATTCTGGTCTGTTAATTCTTATATCATCTTTTATTCTAAGTCTTTTTCTATATTTTTTCATCAATTTTGAACAAATAAAGCTAGGAACAAACATACATGGATACACCATCACCCATGCTTTCACATATTTTCGAGTGCATAAATACATGGTTTTATAATTCATTTTATGTATTCCAGAAGCTTTTTCCTTAAGAATATCATGAATAAAAAGATGGCATGTTCGATTTTTATACATTTGATTCAATTGTTTCTTGTCAAAACCAATCTCATTTATCATAAAATCAATCATTTTTTTATAATAAACTCCATTAATTAAAGCAGAATCAAAATTAGGCGTATTAACATATATACCAGCGCCAACACATGGACCTTTTACAATCCCAAGTTTAGTATCTTCCCCTTTGGCGCACAATGCATGTATATATGATTGCAACCAATATGTATCCGCATACTGTTCTGGATTTTCTATTTTTTTAAAATTATCCGTATTACATATAAACGAAGCTAAAAAACCCCAATAATAACCTGCATATTTCATAAATAATTTTTTATCTTTTGTACAGATATCATTCATTGCTTCAGGTTCATGCTTTTGACATGATTCAGAATCAATATATTTATTCCTAAAATCTCTTGTAGTAACATATATTAATCCCATATCATCACCGTTTTCAATAAATTTAAGAATTTTATCAACTGCATTCTCCATTATAATATCATCATCTGACATTAGCCAGGTATACTTTCCCTTAGCTTTTTGAAGACATTTTATGCAATTTCTATCAGTTTTTAAATTTGTTTCATTGCACCAATAACTTATATTTCCCCATTTATTCTGATATTCTTTTATAATATTAGGAGTGCTATCTGTTGAACAATTATCAGACACTAAAACCTCTATTTTTTCATTACATTGTGGCATCAAAATGTCCAACATATTCTTAATTGTTCTTTCTCCATTATATATTGGAATTGCAATTGTTAATACTGGCTGATTTTTCATTTTAACTATCTTATCTCTTTCCTTATGATTGTTTGGCTATTGTAGGCAAATTCATTTTTACAGTAATTTTAGCATATGTTGGTCTTACACAATTAATCATAAAAGCAGCTATACATACAGCCGCCTTTCTAGGCATTATATGCCATATTCCACCATATAATTTCTTTTTCAAGCCTCTTGTGTCTTTACAAAATTCCATGTGATTCCACTCTGTTTCTTTTCGATATTGTGCATATAAAACAGCATATGGACTGTCACTCTTCTCTATCCACATACGTTTCCTCACATAAAAACATGTAGTTGCATGAATTATTGCCGGCTTTTTCTTTGCCCTTATAATTTGATTTTTGGTATAATATTCGACTGGCTTTTTCATTTTTATAATTTCATCATAACCAAATATGTATATAGATGTAAGCATATTATATTGTGGTTCTAACAACTTAATATGTCCATCTAAAACTATATTCAATATATCCTGTTCTAAAAAAAACATTGTTTCATTATTCTCTATACCCTGTAATATTTTATCTACAAGTTTCTGACCTATGTTTTTTTCTCTCCATTTTTTCAAATCAATCAATAATACACCCGCATTGCAATATTTCATCGAATCTGACGCCTGTAAAACTCTTTTTTGTATTGCCGTGCCTACACAATCATATACACCTGCAACAATCTGATCTTTTTCAAAAGCTGTATTGTACATTTCCTGTATAGAATCCAATACAAGTGTGTCACTATCCAGGCTTAATACCCTGTCAACATTTGAAGGTAATATCTCTGCCAAAGCCATTCTTGCATATGTATGTCCCAAATCATACTTTACTTCTGGATACAAATCTTTCTGTTCTGGTTTCTTTATAAAAAAAATCTTTCTTGAAAAATGTTGTACAATATTATTTAATCTTTTTTTATTTTCATCCGATATGTTATCTTCAACTACATATATATTTATATCATCGGCATCCTTATTGTTTTCACATAAAGATTGTATAGCAACTCCACACATCTCCGAAAATAAATCGCTACTATAATAAACAATATTCATTGGTAGTCTCCTTATTCCTCTTCTATGCCTTTAACAAATTGGTTCATATTCCAGCCTGAATTCATACCAATAATCTTTGCTGGCACTCCACCTACAACAGCTCCACAAGTTTCAATATTTTTAACTACAACAGCATTAGAAGCTATCATTACATCATCTGCAATTTGTATATCACCAAAAACACCTGCTCCTGCGCATATTGTTACACCATCACCAATCACTGGACACTTTCCATTATCATCTTTTCCTAATGATATTCCAATAGTTGTTCCATGAAATAAACAGCAATTTCGTCCAACAGTAGAATTTGATGAAACCACTATATTCTGCAAATGAGCAATTAACAGCCCCTTTCCAAATACATTTAGTGGTATCATGACATTATGTCTTGAACTCATTATCTTAAATAATATTTTCCAGTAAATGCCTATAATTTTAGATGCACCTTTAACATTTGAATAATATTCTGCATGTCTTAATACTGATTGAAATAAAAGCTCCTTCCGAAAGACCTTTTTCTTTACTCCTGATGGATAATTTCTTTTTATCCATATCTTTCTTTCAAGTTCAATCCACTGTTTCATTTCCTTTTTTGATTCTATCATTATACTCACTCAGTTCTTTATTAAAATATTATCTAACAGCTTCCTTAATAGTCTTAGCCATATAATCAATCATCTCATCTGTCATTCCTGGATATACTCCTACCCAGAATGTATCTCTCATAATTCTGTCTGTTGTATCAAGTCCGCCTACTACTCTGTAGCCTTCTCCTGTTGCTCTCATCTCATCAAAGCATGGGTGTTTTATAAGATTTCCCGCAAAAAGATTTCTTGTCTGTACTCCATGGCTCTCTACATACTCAACTACTGCCTTTCTGTCAATTCCTTCCTTTACTGTTATAAGGAATCCGAACCAGCTTGGTCTTGAGTTCTCACATGGTACAGGAAGAATTACCTTATCCTCTATATCTGCAAGTGCTGCTCTTAATCTGTCGAAATTATGTTTTCTTCTCTCAACAAATGATGGGAACTTCTCAAGCTGTGCACAGCCTACCGCTGCCTGCATATCTGTAGCCTTAAGATTATATCCAAAATGTGAATATACATACTTGTGGTCATATCCTAATGGAAGTTCTCCATACTGCTTGTCAAATCTGTGTCCGCAGAGGTTGTCCTTTCCTGATGGGCATACACAGTCGCGTCCCCAGTCTCTGAATGAACGGATACACTTATTAAGAAGTGCATTGTTTGTATATACTGCGCCTCCTTCACCCATTGTCATATGGTGTGGTGGATAGAAACTGCTTGTTCCGATATCACCGATAGTTCCTGTGAACTTCTCTTCTCCATTGATTGTGTACTTAGAACCAAGTGCATCACAGTTATCTTCTACAAGCCAGAGGTTATGCTTGTCACAGAATGCCTTTACTGCAGAAAGGTCAAATGGATTACCAAGTGTATGTGCAATCATTACAGCCTTTGTCTTGTCTGAAAGCGCATCCTCAAGCTTTGTAACATCAATGTTGTACTGTGGAATAGTAACATCAACAAATACAGGTACTGCACCATACTGGATAGCCGGTGTTATTGTTGTAGGGAAACCTGCTGCTACTGTGATAATCTCATCACCTCTCCTGATTCTTCTGTCTCCGAGAAGTGGTGATGTAAGTGCCATAAATGCATTGAGGTTGGCAGATGAACCAGAGTTTACTACTGATACATACTTTACTCCGAGATATTCTCCAAGCTTCTTCTCAAATTCATCTGTATAACGGCCTGCTGTAAGCCAGAATTCAAGTGCTGAATCAACAAGATTCATCATTTCCTTGCTGTCATATACTCTGCTGGCATATGATATTCTGTCGCCTTCCTTATACTGTTTCTGGTTATGGTACTTCTTGCAGTACTCATCTACAATACCAAGAATCTCCTGTCTTGCTTCTAATTCATTCTTATTATCAAACATATCTTATTCTCTTTCTTACTTTATTAATTCCTTCCCTGCCTGTTATGCAAAGAACTCTTCTATCTCTTTATCCATACATGCAACAACATCTCCGCCTGCTGCATATACCTTTGACCATTCAACACTCTTCTCAATTGCTGTATCAAAGTTCCATCTAGGCTTCCAGCCAAATGTTGTCTTTAACTTTGAGCAGTCTAACTTTAAGAAATTGGCTTCATGAGGTCCTCCGTCATATTGGTTAATCCATGAAAGACCTTCTCCCCACTTGTTACAGAATGTATTAACAAGTGTCCCTGTTGTAATGCAGTCGCTCTCATCTGGTCCTACATTATAGAAGCCTGCATACTTCTTATCACTGTACTGCTCCTTTGCAATCATAAGATAAGCTGCAAGCGGCTCAAGTACATGCTGGTATGGTCTTGTTGAATGTGGATTACGCACAATTATATCTTCCTTCTTAACTGCAGCTCTTACACAGTCAGGAACAATTCTGTCATTGGCGAAATCTCCTCCGCCTATAACATTACCGGCTCTTGCTGTTGAAACTGCAACCTCCATATCATTGAAAAATGAATTGATATAGCTGTGTGTTACAAGCTCTGAACATGATTTGCTGTTAGAGTATGGGTCATATCCGTCAAGAGGCTCATTCTCTCTGTATCCCCATGCCCACTCATTATTATGGTAAACCTTGTCTGTTGTTACATTTAAAAATGATTTTACACACGGGTTAAGTCTTACACATTCACAGATATTAACTGTTCCCATAACATTAGTTTCATAAGTATATACAGGGTCTTTGTATGATTCCCTTACGATAGGCTGTGCTGCAAGATGAAGCACTATCTCAGGCTGTGTCTCTTCAAACACCTTCTTAAGATGCTCAAGATCTCTTATATCACCTATTACAGAATTCATCTTATCCTCTACATCTATCATTGAAAAAAGGTTAGGCTCAGTAGGTGGAACAAGTGAATAACCTGTCACTTCTGCTCCTGCTTTAAAAAGGATTCTGCAAAGCCATGAACCTTTGAATCCTGTATGTCCTGTAACAAGAACCTTCTTTCCTTTATAAAAACTTAAATCCATCTTAATCCTCCCGGCTTAGTCCCATTTCTTCCAAGGAGCTGTTCCAGTTGCAAGATACTTCTCGAGCATATCCATCTCTCTCTTGGTATCCATGCACTGCCAGAAGCCCTTATGCATATAGGACATTAACTGACCTTCCTTTGCAAGTCTTTCTAGTGGTTCTCTCTCAAATACAGTGTCATCACCATCAATATAGTCAAATATTTCAGGATTAAGCACCATATAACCTGCATTGATAGGTGCACCGTCTGTATGGCTCTTCTCTCTGAATGACTTAACAGCGTTGTCTCCTCCGATATCAAGTACACCCTTCTGCTGTTCAAGCATTACGGCTGTAAGAGTAGCAATCTTGCCATGCTCCTTATGGAACTCAACAAGCTTGTTCATGTCTACATCACAGACACCGTCTCCATATGTCATAAGGAATGGCTCGTCCCCTACATATTTCTGGATACGCTTGATTCGTCCTCCAGTCATTGTATTAAGACCTGTATCAACTACTGTAACCTTCCATGGCTCACAATGCTGCTCGTGAATAATCATATCGTTAGAACCCTTTGTGAAGTCAAACGTAATATCACTGTTGTGAAGGAAATAATCCGCAAACCATTCTTTAATTACATACTGCTTATATCCTGCACATATAATAAACTCATCAAAACCATAATAAGCATATTCCTTCATAATATGCCAGAGAATTGGCTTTCCTCCTATCTCTATCATTGGCTTTGGCTTAAACTGACTTTCTTCACTTATTCTTGTTCCGAAACCTCCAGCCAGTAAAACAACTTTCATTGATAATACTCTCTTTCTCTCAAATATCAGATTATAATTTCACAATTAATCTTATGTTACAATTTACCATTCGTCATTTTAACATTATCGACTATTTTCGTCAACTTTTTATACATAAAAAATAAGCAATAGCCATCGCAAACTGACTATTGCTTATTTTAATTTCTTATTCAATTTTAAACATATGGATATTTTTTGTGCTTATACGATAATCACAACATGATATATTATATTACCATTTTTATACTATTAGTTAATACAGAATTTGGCATTCTCATCACTGTTAACACATTTTCTTTTCCTTTTACAACACCGTTAACAATATTATACTTTATTCCATTCTGAATATATGTTCCAGTATAATTAAATTTTACTAAACCATTTTCAAGATAAAACATTCCATTTTCATTGCTTGCAACGCCATTGTATTTAAAGTTAACTTTTCCGTTCTCTATTCTCCACCAGCCATTTGCATTCTGTCTGATTCCTGTATAGTCATATCTTATATAACCACCTTTTACATATACCCAGTCTGAGCCATCCTGAATTACATTTGTATATCCGAAATTTACCTTTCCATTTTCGAGATAAAATCTTCCGTTTTCATTTGTCGCAAACCCTGTGTAATTGCTTTGCACATGACCATTCTTTACATATACCCAGTCTGCTCCATCCTGAATTAAATTCGTATATTCAAAATTAACTTTTCCGTTCTCTATGTAGAATCTTCCATTTTCGTTATCTGCCAGTCCTGTATAACTGAAATCTACTTTTCCGTCTTTTATTCTCCACCAGCCGTTTGAGTTCTGTCTGATTCCGGTATAGTCATATCTTATCTTTCCATTTTCTACATATACCCAGTCTGCTCCATCCTGTTCTACACTTGTATATGTTGTGTCAACTTTACCATTCTTTACATACATTCTTTCATTGTCACAGTCTGCAAATCCTGTAAAGCTTGTATCTACCACATCATCTGCATAATAATAGTAATTTCCATCTTCCGCCTTACTAAGACCATTCTTCTTTTCAACAACTCCTGTTGCAGGTATCTCTGTAACATCTGTCTTCGCATCACATACTGTACAATGGTGGCTCTTGCTTCCTGGTGTTGTCTCTGTTGCTTCAACATCTACTGTCCACTCTGTACTGAAGCTGTGTCCCTTTGCTGGGATTGTTTCTGTGTATGTCTTCTTGTCACATGTTCCTGTTGTAGATATACATGTATATGTAAGCACTCCTGCCTCTGTACATGTTGCCTGCTTTGTTATCTTTGACTCATACTTATGTGTATGTGTTGTCTCTGATGTTCCAGATGGTGTATATATCATATAGAAAAGATTGATTGCATCTCCCTTTGTTACAGTTACAGCACCCTTAGCAACATCTACTGTTAATGTACCATCAGAACCAACTTTTTTGCTTGTTCCATTAACTTTTACGCCCTTGCCAGAAGCTGCCGTTGTTCCGCCAAATACAAGTGTAAGCTTTCCAGCGGATGGTGCTGTGAACTTAATACTTGTTGATGACTCCATCTTAAGGCATTTTGTAAGTGTAAGACCGTTGTATGTTGCTGTACCTTTATTTGTTGCTATGCTTCCTGTAATACTATAGAAGTCACTTGTTGTTCCTGATTCTGTAAAGTTATGTACCTTTGCATCTCCTGATACTGGTGTGTCAGGTGTAACAGGTGTATCTTTTCCAATAGCTGGAATAACTGCTGTTTCATTATAACCACATCCTGTACATGTGCGGCTCTTAAGACCTTCTTCTGTCTCTGTTGCAGGTGTAACAACTACCCACTCACCATATGTATGTGTATGTGAAGTGCCAGATACGCTTCCACCACCTACTGATACAAGAGATGTCTTGTATGCATTAAGCTTATCCTTTAAAGGCTTGTTAAGTGAATGGCTTGTATCATCAACGCTGTTATCAAATGTCCACTTGAAATCTCCGCCCATAATACGTCCTGCATACTTAGTTACAATTGAAGGAACATCTGCGGGTGCATCAATATCAGCAGTATCAACACCTAAATCAACCTTAGTATCAAAATTAGAATATGTCTTTCCACCCTGCTTTGCCTTATAAGTTGAAGGTACTGTTTCACTTCTTGATGTTGCAAGATATGCATCGAAATCAGTTGCACTTGCAGTTGTTGTACCAGCATCCGAATTAGCATATATAACAGACTTCTGACCTTCCATATAGTTGTTGTATGCCTTGATGACACCACCATTCTCTCCTGAGAATATTCCACCTGCCAGAACATCACTTCCCTGCATTGAACTGAGCATTGGATAATTACAGTTTCTGAAATAGTTAGCCTCTACGAATGCCTCACTATCCTTTGCAGCGCCTACACCATATTTAGAATTACCATCATAGTAGTTATTATATACATGAACTGACATTGTTCTGATACGAGGATGTCTTGAATCAGAATGGTCAAACCAGTTATGGTGATATGTAATCCAGTTCTCACCTGACTCTGACTTCATGCCACAAAGTGACATCTTTCCTGAATCCCAGAAATGATTGTAAGATACTGTCACATACTGAGAATTATCCTTTAAATCCATAGAGCCATCGCCCTTAGCCTGGTCACCATCTGAACCAGCATTACCATAGAACACATCGTTGTTATGTACCCATACACCACGTGACTGCTTAAGAGATATACCATCTCCGTCGCCTCCACCGCCCCAGTTCATAAGACCAAGGTTTCTTACTTCTATGCCTGTTGACTGGAATACAGCCACACCTGCTTCATATAAAGTAGCATCATCACCAATACCCTCAAATGTTACGTTAGCTGCTCCCTTAACACCAATTGCATATGCTGATGATACATCTTTGCAGGCAAGTCCGCTTAATGTAACCTGACCTATAATACGGATAGCAACTGGCTGGCAGTTATTCTTAGCCTTAATTGCCTGTGTAATAGCTGCTACACCTGTATATTCTGTGTTACCAATCTTCATCTTAACTGTATTCTTATTAGCTTCTGTAACATAAAGAACAGATGCATTAGACTTTAATGTACCATCGTTGTTATATGCACCAACGCCATTCTTTACCGGTGAATTACTTGAAAATGTAAATCCGCTTCTGTCATGTGCATTTACAGTAAGCTTATCTGAAACGATAGCAGCTGATGTATTCTCCTTGCCATTGTTCAGCGGAACAATCTTCATAACATAATCGCCTGCTTTTAATCCTACAGCATCCGCTCTCATGTAAGATGGATACTTTCTGATAAGCTCATCGTCCAACTGGACATAAGCTGAATCTGAGGCACTTGCAGACTTAACATATACATTGTAACCTGTAGCTCCTGTTACAGGTGTCCACTTAACATATGCTGTCTCAAGCCAGCCTGATGCTTCTGTTATTGCGCCAGAAGCTGCATGTACTGGATTCATGTCAAATACTATAACTGACACTGCCACCATTACACATGCAAGTAATGCACTCATAAACTTTTTTACTTGCTTTTTCATTTTTCCTCTCCTTTTCCATTTTATGCACATTTTTGTGCAAATTTGATATGTTTTATTCATAAATCATGTTTATATTACCATTATTGTACAATATTTTCAACCGCATTTTACATGTTAGAGAAAATTTTTCGTAATTTTAACACATTATTTCTTTTCCTAAAGTAAATGAATATACAATTTTTTCTTTTACAGTTTTTCCGGTAAGCTGTTCCAGAGCTTTTGCATAGTAATCAAGCTGGATTGCGTATCTTTTGACAAGCTCTTTTTCCCCCGCTTTGCCCTTCATAACCCTGTCAGTCTTATAATCAACAATCACAAGTTCTCCGTCCTCTTCAAAACACAAGTCAATTATACCCTGTATAAGCTGTCCTTCGTACTCAAATACAAAAGGCTGTTCTCTTCTGACACTGCCACAGTTCACCGCATTTGCAACTCTCCTGCCTGTTTCTGATTGTACAAATGTATATATATCCCACGGATTGACACTTTTCACTTGTAATTCATTTATCTTGCCGGTTTCTAACATTCTGTTAATATCTGCTTTAACTCCATCAAGGTTCACGCTCACTGAATAGTCAAGACATTCCATAACCCTGTGATATGCGCTACCACGCTCATTAGCAGCAAGCTGCACTTCCTCACCGCTTATGAACTTTGGAATTATGCTGTTTGTCTCATCACATTCTTTCTTTTTAAGTGCTGTCTTCACAGATTCATCCATGTAAGCATTTTCCTCTGAATCATCATCCGCCTGCATAGCCTTAAGCTGCGAAACCGTCAGCTTCATCCTTCCGTCTGCGTTATCATCAGGAACATACTCCGGAAGCTCCTCTAATAAAGGATAAGACACAGCTTCCATAATTTCATCAGCCATCTCCCCGATTCTAACAGCATTCGCTTCATCAGCCATCTCACCGGATTCATCCGCATCAGCCTCCGAATCCTCTCCGGCATCAACCATCACTTTAAAGCTGCCTTTCAATTTATCTGAGTCCATAAGACACACTGGCATTATCATATCAAGATAGTTCTTTATATTCTCACTGTCTGCGAAAGACAGCATTCCATCTGCTGCAAGTTGCTCAGCCCTTCCCCTGTATTTATCAAGTGTCTTGTCTGCATCTTTTACAACTCCAGTGATTATCAGTTTTTCTCTTGCTCTTGTCATTGCTACATAGAGAAGTCTCTCTTCTTCTGATATCGACTCCCTTACAATTCTTCTTGCCATGGCACCTTTTATAATAGTAGGTGTCTTGGTTCTTTTTTTTAGATCAACATAATCAACTGCAATTCCTAAGTTCTGATCAACAAGAACAGGTGCTGTTGCATCCATAAAGTTAATGCTCTTATGCGCTCCAGCAAGTATTACAATCGGAAATTCCAGACCTTTGCTCTTATGAATGCTCATAATTCTTACAAGATTCTCGTTGTCAAGGCTGGCAGCCCCCTCTGCAAAATCTTCGTCAAACTTCTTAAGTCTTTCAATATATCTTAAGAAATTAAACAGACCTGAATAACTTGATTTGCCGTATCCCGCTGCTCTTTCCAGCAGGACATTTAAGTTAGCCTGTCTCTGTGCTCCGGCAGGCATTGTTCCCACATAATCGTAGTAGCCTGAATCATATATTATCTCCCAGCACAGATCATATAGTGACTCAACACTGCTCTTGTCACGGTATTCTGTAAGCTTTGCAAGAAATAATGCACATTTTCCGGACAACTGCTTAACATCCGGCTCCTGCACCTTCCCAGCTTCACCAAGCACTGCAACTGCTTTCAAATGTTCATACAGATTATTATGCACATTCGTATCCACATGCTCTCTGCCAAGCTTTCTTACCATTCCAAGCTCTGCTGCCGTAAATCCTCCAAAATAAGACATCATTGCCGCCGCAAGGCTTATCTCCTGAACCGGATTATCTACTATTGTAAGCATGCTTAAGATTACCTGTATCTCACGCACGCTGAAATATCCTGTTGACGAGTCAGTATATGCCGGTATCCCCCTATCCATAAGGGCATCTGCAAATGTATCTGCCCAGCCTGTCACTGACCTTGTAAGAATTACAATATCCCTGTATTCTGCCGGTCTGTATATATTCTCATCTGAATCATATACATTTATGCCAGAAGCAACTATTCCCTCAATCAGCTTTGCAAGCCTGTCTGCCTCAAGTTCTCTTGTTGTCGCCTCTTCTTCATTCTCTGAAGATATAAGAATAACGTCTGTACTCTTGTTGGCTTCATCACCGTAATTACTGTCACTATATTCAGGATATGGAAATCCTGCATTAAGCCTTACCGATTCGTCATACCCGATTCCTGAAAAATTCTTATTCATGATATGACTGAACACATCATTGACACACTCAAGTACATTTTCCCGGCTTCGGAAATTCTTCTGTAATTCAATTCTAACATTATCGCCAGTCTCGCCGTATGTATCGTACTTCTCTATGAAAAGCTCCGGGCAGGCAAGACGGAACTTGTATATGCTCTGCTTTACATCACCAACCATGTATATATTGTTATTCTCACCTGTCAGTCTCGTCTTCGACACCGCATTAAGAATAACCTCCTGCAGCTGATTGGAATCCTGATACTCGTCTATCAGTATCTCTTCAAATCTGTTCGCAAGCTTGTCGGCAGTCTCTGTGTATACAAGCTTTCCATCTTCTTTCTTTACAAGTATTGAAAGAGCAAGATGTTCCATGTCATTAAAATCAATTATGCCCTTCTCTCGCTTCACCTCTGAAACACGCTTGGCATACACCTTTGCCACTTTAAGTAAAGTCCGTATCTGGATGCCTGCCCCCTGCATGTCTGCAAATATTCCCTCATCATCTTTCAAGAATATCTTATCATTAAGCCGTCCTATGTAATCTTTAAACAACTTTCGCTGCCCCTTAACATATTCCTTAATATCCGGGTCTGCTCCTGCATCCTTCTTTCTTGACAGGGCTTCAAATGAAAATATTCTTATTCTTCTGCCAAGCTCTCCAAAATCCTGTGAATTAATCATCTCATTAATTCCAAGCAGGTCAGACTGCAAAGCACCTGTATATGCTGCAGGTCCTGCCGGCTCAGAACAGATATCTACTAATCTGTTGTATTTATCACGGTAATCGAAAAGTGCATTTTTAATTGAATCATACAGCTCCTTAATTGCAGGATTATCGTAAGTCTCATCATCATAAACTAACATGCACTCGTCAAACCACTCATCAATCCACGGATTGCTTCTTGAAAAACGGTATATTTTATCTATAATGCTCACAAGCCCTGAATCGTCCCGTCCCATGCCAAATGCATCAACAAGATTAAAGAATTCTTCATCTGCTTCGGCATAGAATTCCTCAAGCACATCTTCCAACACATCATTTTCAATAAGCTTCTTCTCACCCTCGTCCATTATCCTGAACCCCGGGTCCAGATTAACCTCTGGAAAATGATTTCTGATTATCCATAGACAGAAACTGTCTATCGTTGTTATCTGTGCGTTGTTAAGCAGTGTTATCTGTCTTAAAAGGTTCACATCCCCCGGATTCTCGTCAAGCATTGAATCAAGTGCTTTTCTTATCTTGTCTTTCATCTGGGCTGCTGCCGCCTTTGTAAATGTAACAACAACCAGCCTGTCTATATCTATATTCTTGTCAGGGTCTGTAATCATGGAAATGATTCGCTCTACCAGAACAGCAGTCTTTCCTGAACCGGCAGCCGCCGAAACCAGCACATTACAGTCTCTTGTATCAATCGCGCTCTTCTGCGCCGGTGTCCATTTTCTTTCCATTCTCATCAACCCCTTCCTTTATATTATTCCATAATACTTCATCATCGAATTTCTTTAATTTTCTATAATTGCAGCCTGGCAAATCCACTGAAAATCCACACACTGCCCCATAAGGACATCTGTCACAGCTTGAAAACTGTCCATCTTTATAAGGACTTCTCCTGATATCACCACCTGCAATTCTGTCCGCAGTATCAACCGCCCTTACATCAACGAATCTTCCAAGCATATTAAACTGCTCTGTATTCATCACCTTACTTCTTCGTGAGTCAAATCCACCGTCAGCCTTTCTGCTAACCGGAATATTAAGTGATGTCCCCCCAGTATTGTCCATCTTCTCAGCAATATCCTTATCCGAATTAACCATTCCTTTAAGACGCAGTTCACCCTTAATCTTATCCTCTATCTCTTCTGCACTCTCTGTTGTCGCAGATACAATCGGGTCACTTATGTTGTAGTAGAACACTCCGGCAGGAATCACATTTTTACCCGGACGCATCTTCGCCACAAGCTTCATTGCCGCTTCCATGTAGACCATAAGCTGGATATCAATTCCGTAGTAGGTCTTTACTATGTTGAAATCCTTCTTTCCTGTCTTGTAATCGATAATTCTTACATATACATCTGTGCCGTTTTCGCATATGTCAACGCGGTCAATTGTTCCGCTCATAAGCTGCTTTCTGTCTCCGTCCCCGACTTCCATATTGAACTTATGCTCGAATACAAATGGCACGAAATCACCACATTTTAACTGCTCACCCATCGCCCATATAGTGCGGTCTGCAAGGTCCTCCATCCTCTTAATCATGAATGAATTACGGCTTGAATCCTTAAGGATACTGTTCTGGTATATGTCAGTAATTGCAGCGACACTTCTTTTTACCATCTCGCGGCGCTTCTCCTCTGATATCAGATAGTACGACTCACCGTTTTTCTTGATTTCGTCGCACACCTCACGGATAACCGCATGCAGTACGACACCAAAGTTTACCGGTGAAAATGTGAATTCTTCCCTTTCCTTCAAATCAACTCCATATCTTAAGTAATACCTCAGCGGACACTCTGCAAAGTTCTCAAAAGATGTGACGCTTCCGACAAGCCTGCCGCCAGTAAGTGAATCAATAATATCCTCATCTATATTTGCAGCAATTTCAGTATTATCAAAGCTGTTCGCCGCCCGCGGTATTGTCACATATGAATTCTGCTGTGCCGTGTCTTTGTAAGATAACTTAAGGCAATGTGAAAACATTTTTCTCATGCTTCTTATAATATATGAAGGCATCAGCACCGCACCCTCGCTGTTTTTTACCGCATATGACATGTAAAGCTTCTCCGCACTCTTTGTCATAATAAGATACAGATAGAATCTCTGTGTAAATGCTTTCTCCCTCACGGAAGCTGACATAACTATTCCCTTATCCTCAAGATACTCCCTGTCGCTTTCTGACAGAACGCTTCTTGAATCAGCCTTCTTAGGTACATTGCCGTCATTGATTCCGACAAAGAACATGACCTTGATATTGTCAAGACGGGTTCTTTCTATATCTCCGATAACAACGCAGTCGTTGGTCTGCGGAATAAGTCCTATCTTAATCTCCTGAAATCCTGACGCAAGTATCTTGTTAAATTCTTTAATACCAACCTTCTCGCTTCCAAGAAGGGCATACATTTTATCTAATACTTCTATAACTTTCTTATATAACTGCGCATATTCATCACCAGTGTACTCGCTGTCATTAAGCACACTTACCTTCTGCTCCATATCTTCACGCACAAGGAATTCGTAAAGAGCCTTTACCATATCTGCAACATTAGATTCCTTTGACTTAAGCACTTCTTCCAATGGATCCAACATATCTGTTATCATTGTTCTTAGTGAATTAAGCTTCTCAAGGTCAGTATTATTGACTGTTCCCCTGAACTTTCTTATCCATGGTTCATGCCATTTTCCCCTGCCTCTGATTCCAACTGCAACACAGTAATTGTCTAACAGATCAATATCTTCGCGCTCCATTCCGCTCATTCCGGTTCTTAGGAATCCTAATATGCTGTCATAGCTGTAATTATTCTCTATTATTCCAAGTGCACCGTTAATTGCCGCAATGAATGGATTGTCCGTCACATGGCGCTTGTAATCTAAGAAATATGGTATATCGTTCTGCTTTAATATATTAGCCGCCAGTTTGCCGTAGCCATCCATGTCCGCAGTAACTATCGCAATCTCGTTATATCTGTATCCACACAGTCTTGTAAGTCTTATTATTTCTCCTGCTGCAAATGTTAATTCTTCCTTGGCAACAGTTCCCTCATATATAACTATGTTGTCAGTCTTCTGGTTAAATCTTCCCGAATTGTTTCTGAAAAGATTCTGTTCCAGGAAATCCAGTTCTTCTGAATTCTTAAATCTTGAATTAACATTTACAATTACATTCTTTCCCGGTACTGCTTTTCCTGCAATATACACAGGTTCAAGGACTTTCACATGTTCTTCATCGCATATCTTATAAAGCTTTGATACGCAGTCCTTACTCATGAAAAAAAGTTCTTCCCTGCCTCTTACTGAATTTTCACGCTCAGATGCATCAATTGTCAGAGAAACATATATCTTCGGACACATTGATAAAAGAATTGTCATTAAATTGTACTGAACCGGAGTAAAGCCTGTGAACCCGTCAAATACTATCTCGCAATTCTTTATTCTCTCTGACTCTGTAACCTTGCTGCATAATTTATCCAGTATTTCTTCTTTAGTTATATAATTCTTGTCTATGTACTCTGCAAATGCGTTATATACAAGTACTATATCATCAAGCTTATACTGAAGTGCTGCACTTCCCTCTGAATCACTGTATGCTGCACCTGCCGCATCCTGCATAACATCCGGCTTGATATCATACTGAAGCATCTCCGATATAACAGACTTCATCTCTGACACAAATCCTGTATTAGACAGATTACTTCCAAAATATTTTAATCTGTCCTTGTTCTGCTCTAAAACTCTTTTAATAATCAGATTCTTTCCTGTATCATCAAGGACTTCAAGATTATCCTCACCCACTTCCTCAAATACTTTATACGCAAGCCTTTCAAAGCTCACAACATCTATATTAAGTATTCCTTTTCTTGGATGCATGGACACCAGTCTTTTCTGAATTGCCATAGTGTACTGCTCCGGCACAACAACTATATAATTCCTGTCAGGATTCTCCATTGACTCTTCAATTATATGCGTATACAGATAGTGCGATTTACCCACACCTGAGCTTCCCAGAATTAATTGTAATGACATGTGTTACTCCCCTAATCTTTCTATAATAGACTTTACCATCATTTACTTTACCATAATGCACTTTTTCATATCATGTCTCATCATGGTTCGAAATCAACCGCTTCATATTCCACCGTATCTGAATAGTCCCACCATTCTCCCTGATAGCCTGTAAATCCGTTATTTTCCATAGCATTCTGTAGAATCATCACATTTTTCACAGCCTCTTCATCTTCTATATCAGAATAATCTCTATCTGCTTTTAGAGAGAAATCATCAAATTCTGTCGGCATTGATATAACACTTCCATCAGCAGTAACCATTGTAATATCCACTGTTCCTCCAATATTATGCTTTTTCATTCCGTTAGCCGGATTTGCCACATAGTTAGGGTCCGGATATACTTCCCATAATTTCTGCTGTGCCTCAAACGGTCTGTATGCATCCCAAATCTTTAAGCTGTACCCCTGTTCTTTCAGTTCTTTCTGCACATTTGCAAGCTTCTTAACTGTTCCGTATCGAAGGTATGCGTCTGTGAAATCATATATTCTGACACCTGTAAAGTTATTGTCTGTTGCATACATCAATTCGACATATATATCCGGTATGTATTTATTTACAAGAACATATTCGTCATCTTCCGGTTCTTTTTCGGTTGTAATCTCCTGTGTTATAATTTCCTGTGCTGTCACCTCCTGTGCTGCAGTCTCCTGTATGTTCGCCATCTCTTTTTCTGATACATCATCTGTTGTGACATTTTTCTTTTGTCCACACGCTGTCATGCCTGCCGCTATAATCACTATTACTGCAAATGTTTTGATAAATTTACTGTTCATAATCATTCACCTCTTCATAAACCTACCATTTCATCATATTTAACAATTTAGTAGGTTTTTCAAGCTATGCATTAATTTAATGTGCCATTTTACACTATCCAATACATTTGTATTTAATATACCACATTTTAATCATAATCTCCCACTCCATACCATATATTTTGTAATAATGAATATGAAGGGCAGGTTTCTTTGTGATGAGTCAGACTAAAATTGTTGTTATTCCATTTAAAAAGCTCCTTATTGGAGCGGTTATCGCTGCTATTATAATAGCTTTTATTATATTCGCTGTTATCCGTCTTGGCAGCAATAGTTCTGATAATTCCAGGAATACTACTAAACCTAAGAGCAGCACTGTAAATGCTTCTGCTTCTTCTAATATTGAGACACCCCTTGATAATGCCGACGCTCCTAAATTCTGCCCCGGAGTATATACCGCCTCTATTCTGTTAGACGGCAACCCCGTTGATATCCAGGTCACAGTTGATTCCTCTAACATTAACAGCATTGAGCTTGTTAATCTTTCTGAATCAATCACAACTATGTACCCTAAGCTCACAACTTCATTTGATGAAGTTGCTGCTAAAGTCATGGAAGCCGGCACAACCAACATAACCTATGATTCAGCCAACAGATATACATATTCCGTCTTTATAGAAGCAATAAGCGCAGCCCTTAAAAAGGCTGCGCCATGATTAATATCTTATATTTTCTGTCTTGTACCCCACATGCCTGCTAAATCCGTCTGCCACTACTTAGAATAAGTCACAGCCTCACTATTCTCATCATAATCAAACATGCCATCATTCTTCTCTTCAAGTGCCTTGATGATGTGATATGTATATTCATTATATGGTGTATCAATTCCAAGTTCTTTTCCCATGCGCATCATTGCGCCGGAGAACATATCTATCTCTGTGTGTCTGCCAGCGTCAATATCCTGCAGTGTTGAATATCTTGCTGTTGGCGGAACAGTGCTTCCTCGGCTTGAGTTATCTGCACACCTGCTCATATCAATGCCTTTGGCAAGAGCTACTGCTTCAACCTCCTTACGTAATCCTTCGCTGATTGCTTTCATATGCTCACTGTCAGTATAACAGCCAACACCTGCTCCAATAATAGCCTGTGGAAGATTGTTACAGATATTAAGTCTGTACTTGCTCCATATCTCTTCTTTGATATGTTCAGTCACTCTGTAATTAAGTCCTGTTCCATCAAATAAATCTCTTATTGCCGCAACTCTCTCACTCCCAAATGGTGCAGTTTCCTCTCCATATATAATGCCTATTGTAGTCTCAGGATTGAACACATATTCCTTACCTTCGCGGTGTGACGCCACCTTTATAAGTGAATAAATGATATGTGATTTATCTATCTTGGTAGATATTATCTCTTCACTGTCAACACCATTCATAAGACTCATGACAATTGTATTCTCACCGACGGCTTCCCTAATATCATCTAATGCACCTGCAAGTGCGCCGTATTTTAATGATACAACAAGAAGGTCAACACCTTTTGCTTCCTCTGGGGTCAATACCTCCGGGTGGTATGTCTTTCCATTAATCAGACAGCCTTCTGCCTTAAGTCTTTCCGCTCTTTCGCCCTTTGCAATAACGCTTAAACTTATATCCTTCTTTTCTGAAAGTCCCCATATAACATAAGAGCCGACTGCTCCTGCTCCAAGTACTGCCACTGAATGTATCTTCATATACATTTTCCTCTCAATCTTTGTAATTTCTTCAAATATATATACACTTCAATTCTTTCCGCGTCAAATGCTTTTATCTTCCTACAATATCGCCCTCTTCAAAATCGTAAGTCAGCTTCTTTCCATATGCCATGACATATGCAGCACATTTCTGCTCATAGTCTGTGTGCTGCATTCTTAAACTTGCTGTTCTTTCATCAAGCTGTCTGTCCGGATATATTACTGGCAGGACATGTACCCTGAATGTGTGCAAATGTGTACTTTTAACCTGCTGTTCAACAAACAGCGAAATCACCGGCACATTAAACTTTACCGCATACAGATATGCACCTCTTTTGCATGGGCGGGGCTTCCGATAATTAAACCACATTTCCTGCTCAGGATATATAAGCACAAGTTTGTTTTCATCAAGTGCATTCTTAATCTGATTAGGAAACTCAGTCTCCATAAACCATTTCAGGCTGCTTACGGGCATTGTGTCGGCATATTTTTGCATATACCCGACAAAACCTTTCATTGCAAGGTTAGAATCTTGATTAACAATACTTATTCTTCTGAATCCAGCTTTTCTCATTGCAAACCTGACAATTGCAGGGTCTAACGGGCTGAAATGATTGCATGTTACAATCGCAGGACCTCTGATTCCAGAAAGATTCTCAAGTCCGTCAACTTGTGTTATAAGCCCCACCGCAGAAGTCCCGGCATGAAATATAGCTTCTGCAATATATTTCTTCACACAAAAACCATATGCTGTGCGGTAATCAATATAATGTCTTAGTAATGCTTCTTTATCTTCGCGTAACAGCTTAGGGTCTCCCGGCTCAACCTTTGAATTCAACTGATTAAGGCTTACAGCTGTCCTAATATTTTCATAGACCTGCTCCCTATCACCAATCATATCTCCTCCGACATAATTTATTTTGCAGCATCACTGCTATCCTTCACGAAACCACTATCCACAACAAATCTGCTTCCCACAACATCAGAAAACTTAACCCCATCACCGTCCGCAATATTCTCAGCCCTTGCAAGAAGCTTCTTTAAATTCTCACGGTCAGCTTTCTTTTCATTATCCCCATACTGCTTGCGCTGTTTAATCAGCAACGGATAAAATCCCGACTCCGCTGCATACTGCCAGAAATACTCCTCATACGGAATCTCGCTGTAATGCCACGGCTTGTCAAACAGGTTATAATGTATCAGCTTCGGTCTTGCTATATACTCCCCGCCCTTGTTAGGCATAACATTCCATTCCTTATCAAGAAAATATATTTCTTTTGCACACATAGCATTAATATAATCCTGGTCAGGTGCAACACTGTCAAAGTGATATTCAGCCATAAGCTTTAAGAATCTGTCTGCCAGATGAGCCTGTCTTATCTTATCAAGGTTCATAAGAAGCACTCCTGAATTGACATATTCATTCCGCTCTATTCCCACTACATTTTCAATGTAATGAGCCAGTATTGTATTCTTTCCTGCAAATGTATCTCTTACTGCACCAAACATTGCATCTCCCATATCAACTGAATAAAGCTTTGCAATGTCATCATTTATTACGGTATCAGAGTCAATATACACAGCTTTATTAAGCTCTGGAAAAAGCTCTGCAATAAATAACCTGAAATATATCGTCAGTGTAAACTCGCCTGAATAAAGCCTGTTTTCCTGTCTGTCAGTAACTGTCTGTCCAAAGCTTTCAGAATATTCGTACATTTTCTTTCTTATATCAACGAATTCAATATCTATGTTTTCATAATCCTTTATCACATTACGAAGCTGAATCATCGTAATATTCTTCACATTATCGCACATAACGATTATGCGGTAACGCTCATCACAAGCCACATGTACAGCCAGCGATTTAAGGCACACTGCCAGATATGGTGCGTACTGTTCATTAATCGAGAAAAACACAGGAATACGTGAAACTGCCATGTACTCTTCATGCTCCCTGTTATAAGAATCCAGAAGCTCATCATATTCATGAAGCCCAAGTATATTATGCATTTTATCAATCTCCCACGGCTTGACTGCAACAGTCCTTATCACCGGAAACACCCGGAAGGTAGTTGTAAAATGCTGAAAAACAGTGTTGTCATGCAGCCTCCTCTGGTCATTAAACTTTCGTCCACACAAATTAACTCTTGTTGCAAATGTATTAACAGCCGTCTGGTCAGGCATAAACATTTCCTTTCTTATGCACTGTTCACGACATTTTTCCAGAAGCCCGTTCTGTCTTATCATCCTCATATTCATAAGCATTACTCCGGAATTAATGTAACCATCACCGAAAAGCCATCTGCCATAATAATCAGAAACTCCCGCAATCTCTATGCCATCCATATTCTGATAATAAAAATCCCTGAAATCTTTTCTGCACAACACATCAGTATCCAGATAAAGAACTCTATCCTTAATATCTGTCTTATCAGCAAAAAGGCGCAGCATACAGCACGCAGTAAATCTGCTCTGCATATTTGCCTCCGGCAGCTCCTCAACAAAATATCTTGTAACATCAACAAGAAAGATATTTACTTTAATGTCCGATTTATTCAATTTTTCTTTCAGATATTTTGCAAATGCTTTATCGACTGGCTTGTAATTAATACCTTTTTCCCTGTAATCAACCGTGAGAATATATATATTTAACGGTTCATCCACATTTTTAATAAGAGACATTGAAGATAAAAGAATCCCCTTCTGCATCGGTTTATCACCACAATACAATATGTTCATAAATCCGTATCCTTTCTTAATTTATTAAATATGTCTGATTTATCCTCTCTGTATTGATTTTCCCCAGTTTCTTAAGTAAAATACATATAAGTTTTAAACGATAATTAAAGAATTGAGGAATGTTATGATATTTAAGATTTTCAAAAAAGATTTGAAAGGTCTTAGCAGGAATATTCTGGCTTTAGCCATTGCGCTTGGTCTGTGCCTTATTCCATCGCTTTACGCATGGTTTAACATATATTCCAACTGGGATCCTTACGCAAACACTGCGTCTGTCCAGATTGCTATTGTTTCTGAAGATGAAGGCTACTCTGAATCTGATGATTCCACTATCAATATGGGAGAACAGATTGTTGAACAGCTTCATTCGAATGATAAATTAGGCTGGCGTTTTCCGGAAACTAAAGATGAAGCCATGAATAAACTGAATGCCGGGAAGTACTATGCCGTTATCGTTGTTGGTGAGGACTTTTCACGAAGCCTGTATGACTTCCTTGACAATGGTCTTAATCCACCAACAGTTACATACTATGAGAATTCCAAGAAAAATGCTGTTGCTTCCAAGATTACAGATACAGGAAAAAGCACTCTTCAGAACACTATCAATTCCGAATTCATTGATGTGTGTGTTAAGACTATTATGCAGGGACTTAACGAAATAGCTGAAAATGATCCTTCAATTATTGAAAAGACAGTTAAGGATTTACAGAGTGTATCTGCCAATATTAATTCTTACGATACCATGATTGACATGTTTATTAAGAGTAATTCAGACCTGGCAGATAATCTTGCAAAACTTCAGGAGATTCTCCCACAGATTAAAGATGTTCTTACCGGAACAACTGATGTTGCTGATATTGCCAATAAATCTCTTGATAATGTCACAGATGATATTGCAAACCAGATTGATGCGCAGCTTAAAGCTATGAATGAATTAACTGACAGCGCACTTGATTCTCTTGATAAAGCTGTACAGCTTTCAATAACTGATATCGGACAGGCTGGCGTTGAGCTTAGTAAAGCCAACAAACAGTTAAAGGAACTTATAGACCAGAATAAGGCTCTTGAAGATGCTATTGATTCCCTCAGCAAAGTAGATGGCATTGACCCGGCAGTTATCACCGCCCTAAAGTCAGCTCTAGCTTCTGTTAACGCTATGGAGAATATCGCATACAACCTTGTTCAGCAGTGTGCCGATATTCTTACTGATTCACCTGAAACACTTCAGGCAAAATACCAGTTAATCAAGTCTGTTGTTGAACAGTGCCGCACAGAGCTCCAGAAGAGCCAGACAATTATGCAGACTGTAATAAGAACTAATGTTAACCTTCTTAAGGCTTCCATTAAGAATGCCGTAAGCAGCCTTGCAGCTAATATAAGCAGTGCCGGAAACAGTATTAACGGAATATCACAGATGCTCCTTGGTGTGAGTGATATATCAGTAAATATTAATACAACTCTAGAAAGCACAAAAACATTACTTGATTCTCTCAATAAAAGGCTTGATACCATATCTGGTTCAGTAGGAGATATAAGTTCATCTTCTACATATAAACTGATAATGGATTTCATCAACTCAGACGCACAGTCAATAGCGTCATTCCTGTCAGAACCTGTACAGGTAGAAGAAATCTACGTCTATATGCAGACTAACTATGGAACAAGTGTTACACCTTTCTATACAACACTTGCTCTCTGGGTTGGAGGAATTGTTTTAGTTGCCCTTATGAAAGTAAAGGTTGACTATGAGGATGATGAATTCAAGGATGCCACAGAACATCAGAAATATATGGGCCGTGCACTACTCTTCCTTGCAATGGGACAGCTTCAGGCTCTTGTAGTTGTTCTTGGTGATTTGTACATTTTAAAAATTGACTGCACCCACCCATTCATGCTGTGGCTTGCAGCCGCTATAACAAGCTTTGTATTTACATTATTTATATATACACTTGTTCTTACATTTGGTGATTTGGGAAAAGCTATTGCTGTAGTTATGATTGTGTTACAGATTGCCGGTTCAGGTGGAACTTATCCAATAGAACTTCTTCCTGAATTCTTCCAGAATGTGTACCTTTACTTCCCATTCCCTTATGCAATCAATGCCATGAGGGAGGCAATAAGCGGATTATATCAGTGTGATTACGCTGTATTTCTTGTGAAATTATGCGCTTATGCTGTTATTTCCCTTATTCTGGGACTCGGAATCAGAAAGTCACTTCTTGAAGTACGCGAGTTCTTCGAACGCCGTATGAAAGAAACACATTTTATGTAAAGGAGAAATGAATTTATGCAAAATGATGATTTTAATATAGATGTTGTTATTGCGGAAATCACAGCATTTGCAGAAAATATGCACGCTAAGAACCAGCACAAGAAAAAGGTCTGCTTAAGATGTATGATGATAATTCCTTTAGTATTCATGGTGCTTATGTTTACCATGGATACAGCTAAGGTTGTTTATCTGCTTCTTTGGGTAATCTCACTTTTTATATTCTGTGCTTATCTTATAGTTATTGATTATATTGACGACAAGCTCGCAAGAAAGCTCAATGAGCTCAATATTGAGATTAAGGAAAAACAGGCTGATACTTCTCTTACAGACAGTATCAAAGCATTTTTAAGTGAGGTACAGTTATGAAAAATATATTTAAGATTATACGGGCTGACCTTCGCCATATAAAAACAAATGTAATTGCACTATGCGTAATTATCGGTCTTACCGTTATTCCTGCATTGTATTCGTGGTTTAATATCCTGTCAAACTGGGATCCATATGGACAGGCTTCCACAAGCAGGATTAAAGTTGCCGTTGTATCTGTTGACAAAGGTACTTCTCTTGAAGGAACGGAGCTTAATGTCGGTGACACCATAATTGATGCACTTAAAACTAATAACACTATCGGTTGGCAGTTTGTTGCTTCATCAGATGAAGCAATCGAAGGCGTATACAGCGGTGAGTATTATGCAGCCCTCGTTGTTCCAGAGAATTTTTCCAAGAATCTTATAAGCTTCTTAAGTGATTCCATGGAACATCCTCAGTTAAAATATTACTGTAACCAGAAAGCAAACGCTATTGCACCTAAGATAACAGACAAGGCTAAAACAGCAGTTCAGCAGCAGGTAAACCAGACATTTATAGATACAATCGTATCTACGATTGCCGGTACTGGCGACTCAGTTATCAAAGATGCAGATAAAGAAACCGGTTCTCTTATGGATGCAGTTATTAACAGACTTACATCCGCAAGGACTACACTTTCAACATACGATGTAATTCTTAATTCAATGCTTGCAATTACTGACCTTACATCATCAATAAGCAGCAGTTCAAACAGTGCTGCACCGCAAGTTTATACACAATTACAGTTACAGCAGCAGCAGTTAATAACCTTACAGGCACTTGTAAATGGTAATTCCGCTGAATCTTTAAATGAATTATCATCTGCTCTTTCAAACCAGATGTCCCAGATTCAAAGCATTATGAGTTCATTAACAGAGCTTTATTCTGACATGAACATGGATGTTGCAGACCTGTCTGCAGCAATTAAGCTTACATCGGGCTCACTCACTCAGACTAAAGAGCTTCTCAGTGACCTTGAGACAAAGCTTGATAACGCAATTAATACATTAAACACAATCACTGAACAAGATACATATGGTTTATTATCAGAGATGTTAAATGCAGATGCCAATACTTTGGGAGATTTTCTCTCTGCACCTGTAAATATAACAACAGAGCAGGTATATGCTGTTAAAAGCTATGGAACAAGCGCTTCACCATTCTACACAATACTTGCACTGTGGTTTGGTGGACTTATACTTGTTGCTATTATGCACACACCTGTGCATCCTGCTCCGGACATTCCAGCAGATGCAAAGAGATATGAAAAATTCTTTGGAAGGTATTTTATCTTCTTTGCAGTAGGACAGCTTCAGGCACTGCTTATAACACTTGGAAATCTTCTCTACATAGGAATCCAGTGTTACCACCCATTCCTTTACTGGGTTGCATGTGCATTCTCAAGCTTCGTATTCACCTTCTTTATGTACAGCCTTACTGTTGCATTTGGAAATATCGGTGAAGCACTTGGAATTGTCCTGCTCGTTATACAGGTTGCCGGCTCAGGCGGTACATTCCCTATAGAAGTACTTCCTAACGCCTACCAGATAATATACCGATTCCTGCTCTTCCCATATTCAATGGATGCATTAAGAGAATGTATAGCAGGAATGTACAGATATGATTACATTAAAAATCTCGCATTTCTTTCAATATATATAGTTGTTTCGCTGATTATCGGATTGTTCTTACAGAAACCATTTGAGAAGCTGAATCATATGATTGAGAGAAGTAAGGAGAAGTCGGGGGTAATGTTGTAGGAAGTTGCTCCCCTAAAGCACGCCCAGCCGTGTATATTAGTAAAATCAAAACACGCTTCCGCTCGGATTCCGACGCAGCGGTACTAAGATTTATAAAGGTTTGCCGCCTATGGCGGCTGCCTTTATAAATCAAGTGCCGGCGTCTTCATACGGTTTTGATTTTACTAATATACACGGCTGGGCTTTTCTTTACCGGACAACTGCTCCGCCCCGCCTTTGGCAAGGTTGGGGCGGGAGGAAGTCCAATCTGGTCCGCTGGCGCGTCCTTTTTTCGACTTCGGTGTGCCTTCCCTCCTCTTTAACGTCCATTCCACTGTAAATCAAAAAACTCCCGGAAGTTTGGAGGCAGGTGGTTGTGTAGTGTAGTTTCAAACCGTACGGAAACGCCGGCACTTGATTTTGCGAGGGAGTCGCCAAAGGCGACAAGCCTCTCAAAATCTTAGTACCGCTGCGTTTTCGTCCGAGCGAAAGCGCGTTTGAAAATACACTACCCAGCCACCTGCCTCCCACTCCCGGGAGTCACTTTTTCTAGAATAACCCAGTTATTACCCCATCATTAACATCTATATTATATGCCGCTGGTGATTTTGAAAGTCCTGGCATTGTCATTACTGAACCTGTAAGCACTACTATGAAGCCTGCACCGGCTGATACATATGCTTCTCTTACATTCATCTCAAATCCTTCCGGACGGCCAAGTAATGTTGGATCGTCTGAAAGCGAATACTGTGTCTTAGCCATACAGATTGGAAGATTACCAAATCCTAACTGTTCAAGCTGTGCAATCTGCTTATTAGCTGCTGCCGAATAATTAACACTTCCTGCGCCATATATTTCTTTGGCAATTGTCTCAATCTTTGCTTTAACCGGCTGGTCTGTCTCATACAGACAATGGAAATTGCTCTTCTTTGTCTCAAGTGTCTTAAGAACCTTTTCTGCAAGCTCAATTCCGCCTTCTCCACCCTTTTCCCATACTTTGGCAAGGGCGAATTCACAGCCTTTATCTTCACAGAACTTCTGTATATAATCTAATTCTGCCTGTGTATCTGATACAAACGCATTAAGTGTAACAACTACAGGTACACCATATTTCTGAAGATTCTCAATATGCTTTTCAAGGTTTACGATTCCCTTCTTTAATGCGTCAAGATTCTCTGCTGATAATTCTGTCTTAGGTACTCCACCGTTGTACTTAAGTGCTCTTACTGTTGCTACTAATACAACTGCATCTGGCTTTAAGTCTGACTTACGGCACTTTATATCAAAGAATTTCTCTGCTCCTAAATCTGCACCAAATCCTGCCTCTGTGATTACATAATCTGCCATCTTGAGTGCAGTCTTAGTTGCTCTTACTGAATTACAGCCATGTGCGATATTAGCAAATGGTCCACCATGTACTAATGCTGGAGTATGCTCAAGTGTCTGGATAAGGTTAGGCTTTAATGCATCCTTTAACAAAGCTGCCATTGAACCTACTGCCTTGATATCTGATGCTGTAACAGGCTGTCCCTGATAATTGTAAGCAACTACCATCTTGCCGAGTCTTTCTTTTAAATCCTTCATATCTGTTGCAAGACATAATACTGCCATAATCTCTGACGCAACTGTGATAACAAAATGATCTTCTCTTACAGTTCCGTCAACCTTAGAACCAAGACCTACAACTATATTTCTAAGAACACGGTCGTTCATATCCATACATCTTTTCCATGTAACACATCTTGGGTCAATTCCAAGTTCGTTGCCCTGCTGTATATGGTTATCAAGAAGTGCTGCACATAAGTTGTTAGCTGATGTGATTGCATGGAAATCGCCTGTAAAATGCAGATTCAATTCTTCCATAGGAACAACCTGTGCATATCCACCACCTGCTGCTCCACCTTTGATACCGAAACATGGACCAAGTGATGGCTCACGAAGTGCTATAACTGCCTTCTTGCCAAGCTTTCCAAATGCTTCTCCAAGCCCTACAGTAATTGTTGTCTTTCCCTCTCCTGCCGGAGTTGGATTTATGGCTGTAACAAGAATTAACTTTCCATCTTCATTGTCTTTGACACTGTTGATGTACTCATCTGATATCTTAGCCTTATACTTTCCGTATAATTCAAGATCATCCTCGCTTATGCCGCATCTGGCTGCAACATTCTTAATTGGCTCCATTACTGCTTCCTGTGCAATTTCAATATCTGTCTTCATAATGTTTCTCTCCTTTGCTTTAGCCTTTTCGTGCCTTGCAATCCTGCCTTATCAAAATTCCTAAGAAGTTCCCTTCCTAATATATCTTTACATAAAAACAAGAGGCTACAGGCGCACTTTAATACACCTATGCCTCTGTTAAAAACCTGAAAGATTCTCCCCAAGCAAATCAGCCTCAATATTTCTCATCTCTATGCTTAGAAATTGCTTCTTCGGTGCTGATAATTACAGCTCTCCAGAGTTCCGTCCATAACCGGTCCTTTTGCCTGAGAGTTTTCGCTGTCACCTTCGGCGCTGCATTTTTACACAGTCTCTCCCGATTATATCTTCCGGATATTACCTTAATAATAAGGAAAAAAGCGTCTTGCTTTATCTGCAAAACGCCTTCGTTTTCAACAATAATATATAAATTGACAGAGTTTGTCAATAAGCAACATTTAACAAAATTATTTATTATATTAGGAAATAACAGTATTCAATTGAAAAAAATGTTGTTTTATGATAAAATTTATCTTAATTTTTTATAAAAAGGGAGAATACATAATATGTTTAGTAAAATCAATACTATTCTCGTTACTATTGACGCATATGTCTGGGGAATTCCACTCATTGTCCTTATACTTTCAGTTGGTCTGTTTCTTACTATCAGACTTAAGGGTGTTCAGTTTACTAATCTTGGACGTGCTTTTAAGTACATTTTCAAAGACGAAACTGATGGAAAGCATGGTGAAGTGAGCAGTTTCGCAGCACTATGTACAGCACTTTCAGCAACAATCGGTACAGGTAATATCGTAGGTGTTGCTACTGCTATTGTCTCAGGCGGTCCTGGTGCATTATTCTGGATGTGGCTTGCTGCCTTAGTTGGTACTGCTACCAAGTACGCAGAGTGTCTCTTAGCAGTTAAGTTCAGACAGGTTGACGAAGACGGTCATGTTGTTGGTGGTCCTTTTAACTACATTGAACATGGTATGGGACCTAAGTGGAAATGGCTTGCCAAGATATTTGCTTTCTTTGGTATAGGCGTTGGTCTTTTAGGAATTGGTACATTTACACAGGTGAATGGAATCTCTTCTGCTGTTAATAATTTCTTTGATTCTAACAACGCATGGACTGTTTCATTATTTGGAAGAACATATTCATGGACTGTAGTTATAAGCTGTCTTATCCTTACATTCTGTGTTGCTCTTGTTCTTATTGGTGGAATCCAGAGAATTTCTAAAGTTGCTCAGGTTATTGTTCCTTTCATGGCTGCAACATATTTTTTAGCAGGTATTCTTATTATTTTATTTAATATTACAGATGTTCCTGCTGCCATCCTTACAATTGTGCAGAGTGCATTTGGTCTTAAGGCCGCTGCTGGTGGTGCCCTTGGTGCCATGGTTGTAGCTATGCAGAAGGGTATTGCAAGAGGTATCTTCTCTAATGAGGCCGGTCTTGGTAGTGCACCTATTGCCGCTGCCGCTGCCCGTACCAATGAACCTGTACGTCAGGGTCTTGTATCTATGACAGCTACTTTTATTGATACTATTATCATCTGTTCAATTACAGGTATTGCAATTGTTCTTACAGGAGCTTACGATATGGGACTTGAAGGTGTTGCAGTAACAACTAAAGCATTCCAGTTAGGACTTCCATTCCCTGATGGAGTTGCTTCATTTATTCTTATGTTATGCCTCGTATTCTTTGCATTTACAACTATTCTTGGCTGGGATTATTATTCTGAGCGCTGCCTTGAATACCTTACTAATGGTAAGAAGAAATGCATCAAGGCATACAGATGGATATATATCCTCTGCGTATTCATCGGCCCTTATATGACAGTATCTGCTGTATGGACAATTGCAGATATATTTAACGGTCTTATGGCTATTCCTAACCTTATAGCACTTGTAGCATTAAGCGGTGTAGTTGCTAAGGAAACTAAAGATTATCTTAACAGAATCAAGAAAAAAGAGATTGAGTAATTAAGCATTAACTGCTTATGCGTAAAGATAAGCCCCACTCCGGATTAGTCCGGAATGGGGCATTTCGTATATATCTTTATTCTGTTATAGTACTATGAGGGAATTTCCCCGCTGTAATCACATTTTATGAGCCCATTTTAATATATCCATCACATTTCATGAGTTTTATAGCAAAAGGGGGCTTGTATTCTCCCATATAAACATCTCCATCATCATGCATATTATCTTCCTCTATCATACATTTTTATAAAGAAATTCAATGTAATAATATAACACGTTTGACCGATATATAATGTAGAAGTAACATTTTGAAATAAGGTCCAAGGAGGGATTATTGCAGCAAATGGAGTTATTCGCAATTCAAAAGTGTACCCAGTCCAGACTATCAGTAATCTCAAAGGGGTAGGACAGGATAATACCAGTGCAGAACACGGTAACAGTGGACAGTCTCACAGACAGACAATAACTATCAGAGTTAATCCTGAGACTTATGCTGATGCATCAGCCGATTGTTATACAGTTACCTATAACCGTAACAGTCAGCTTCAGGCATTTTATTATTGCCCTCGCCATGAGTATACTTACTAATAATGGACGAAGAAAAACACCTCTTAATCAGAATGTATATTGCTGATTAAGAGGTGTTTTCTTATGCTCTACGCTTCAGCTTTATATATATGAGTTGCAATATTATTGCGCACGCAATGCCAACTGAAACATAAGATATTAAATCCGTATTGACATATGTCGGGTTAAGACTTGCTGTTCTGCCAAGAAATCTGTTACTGAATAACGTTCAAGATGATAGCTGTATGGGTGCTGGCTCTGATTTAGTAGCATATATTGGATAAATCCACTATAATGTTGTTAAACATTTCCTATAAGAATATCTATATTTCAAGATTTATAGGCATATTATTATTGATGAAGAAGTGTCTTGTCTGATTTTTTGTCATGATACCTATAGGTAGTCGTATATTCTGACAGCTTATAGGTATTTTCTATACATTCTTCTCTCGAATCAGACATTATCCTTGCCAGAAAGCTAAAGATTGCCTATAGATAATGTGGTTTTCCATCATTTATAGGTATTTACAATGAAATCTGCGCTTTATGAGCAGAAATCCTAATATTTCTGCCTATAAGCAATAGAAATAATATCTTCTTATAGGTTCTGCTCTATATTCTGCGACCATGTTGCTGTCAGATGCAAATGTATCACCTGGTTGGACGATACACTATTTTTTGCTCTATCATTTAATTATAATTTGAAAGCAATGAATAATCATGAGATAAGTTTGTTTGAAACTAAATAAAATTTTTTTAAAATATGTTGACTCGGGGTACTACCCGAGTTTTACAATAAGTTTGTCAGGAGGTGATTAAATGGAATATGGAGCAAAATGGATTAGAGAAAATTTAGGAATATCGCGTGATGAGTTACGCTCGTATGAGAAAGCCGGATTAATACCTATAAAGAAGGATGGCTGCTTTTATAGAACTTATAATGATAATGAAATTGAGAGAATATGGTATATTCGTGTTTTTAAAGGTATGGGATACACTTTAAAAGAGTTACGTGAAATAGCAGAAAATGATGACTTTGATTATGGTCCTACAATTGAAGATAAGATTAAAGAATTGGAATACAAAAAATCTCAAATTGAAAAGCATATTGGATTGGCAAATTATATTAAATTAACTGGGCGTTTTCCAAGTAGACCTAAAAAAATAGGTGATATGAAATTCAAAGAATTTCAAGAGTATGCTTTAGATAATTGGAATGTCAATTCCAACCCTAATGTAAAGAAATATAAAAATATAATTGATACGATGCTTAATTCGTCAGATGATGGGTTAAGTGAAGAAGAAACTGTTCAAGTTACTAAATATATGATGGAATTGGAAGAACAGCTATCAAACAATGACGCTATATTTTTAGATAGAGTGCTTCCAAATGAGATACTTAAAAGAAAAGCATATGGTCCTGCAGATACGGAAGTACAGTTATTAGTTAAAATGATGTATGAAAATTGTAATGAGTTAAAACCTAATGTGACCAAAGACATATTTGTAAGATATGGTGCATCAAGTTTTATGTATGGTGATGTAGCTAAACTTAGAGAGAAAGCGATTGGAAAAGAGGGGTGCAGATTTATAGCAGATGCCATATCTGTTTTTGGTGGATATAGTTGCTATGAAGAGATTAAGGATTAATAATTTTATTAATATAAATGAAGGAGGTGAGATATATGCAAATGTGTCCAGATTGCGGTAAGGTATATGATGAATCAGATTATGGATATTGTCCATATTGCTCTGGAATATTAAACGAAAATAAAAGCGAAAGACCATTTAAACATTGCCCTTGTTGCGGAAATACTATGTATTGGGATGAGTTTTGGGAGTGTACAAATTGCGATTATGAGATTCATACAGATGAAGATGATTTCGACGGAATGATTGAAGGCTAATATTTATTATAACCATGTTTAATCAAATATTTTTAATAATGAATATCATGGAAAATGAAAGGAGAATGCTTATGTTAATTTACAGAACTAATGAATGGGAAGGACACAGTAAAAATAGCTACTATTGGAATGAGTACAGACTTGAAGGCGGCCAGGTTGTTAAATACAAGTGCCATAGATACAAATTTTTTAATGGAGACGAAAATAATTGGGAAGAAGATGAACATGAGGAAGTATCATGGAATCTTGATGATCCTAATATGCCAGAATGGCTTAGACAGTATATTTAAGTTATGAGAGGTTTGTATGTTATGAAAAAAGAAGAAATAAGTATTTTTATTGATGAAATGTCATTTTTAGGAGATGCATGGACTGTTGAGGAATTGACTACGGCTTCATATGCAAAAATGCCATTAGAGATTGCTATAAGAGAGAGGAAGTCTGCTCTCGATAAAATGAATGACATAATTGGTGGTATGGTATAATCAACCCAGAGTTCGTAATTTCATTGTTAAAAGAGCATATATTTGAATGGCTATATAATGAATAGCTTAAATGCAATAAAAAGGAGATGTCTATATAACGATTAAATTATTGTTGAATGATACACTATTTTTGCCACATCATTCAAGTAAATGTGCATCGAACATATAAAAAAAATAATTCTAGTTTTATTAACAACATCAACAGCTATAAGTATTATGGGATGCGGAGGTATATCATCAGATAGTACCCAAGCAAATAACAACAGTGGTATTGAGAGTCCAGAAAGTGTTGAAAATGCTTCATGGACGACATACGATGGTCCGTCAACCACTAAAGACGAATGGGAGTCTGACCCATTGTTGACTGAGTTGCCTTATCCGGAAATTGATAATATTAACATTCATTACGAGAGCTCAACTTGAACAGACATTTTTGTGTACGAGCCAACGCAAAGTCAATTTAATACATATGGTAATAAATGCAAATCAGCAGGATTTACCACGGATTTGTCATTCGACAGTTCATTCTTTATGGCTAAAAAAGGTGATTCAGAATTAACTATATCGCGCAATCCAGAAAATAGAATCATGGAGATTTCATATACATATCCAGAAAAGTAATATTTAAACAGAAAAAGAGGGTGTACCAGACAAAATCTGATGTACCCTCTATGTTATATTAGAAACCAAAAATAAACATTATATTATCCATTTTTGCCCATCAGTCTGTTTGTGAAGTATATTATTCTAATCTTCTAAAATGTTTCTGTGATGTCTTTCTATTCTGAGTAAACCTCTCAAACACTTCTGATACAATTATATCTATTGCCTTCATGACATTTCATTTAACACCATTCTCTAAACATAATTGTAAAGTATCTGAGCCACATCGTCTATCTATATACATGTGTTTAAGGATGTCTCACGCCTTCTTTCCACCAACACCATTAATATACATCAGCGGTATTCCGAAGAATGCCATTCCTCCCACAATATTACCTATTGTAACAGGAATAAGATTATTAAATATAAAATTCGGTATATTCAATGTACTAAGCTGCTGTGCTGTATAACCATATTGCTCCATAGCATCTTTCACATATAACGGATTAAGTTTTGCTATCATTCCTGCAGGTACATAATACATATTAGCAACACAATGCTCATAACCGCTTACAACAAAAAGCAGTATTATAAAAAAACAACATAACAGTTTTCCGGTTACATCCTTTGCACGTGCCGCAAGCATAACTGCTGCACACACAAGTATGTTACATAATATTCCCGATGCAAGCGCTGTTGTAAAATCAAGATTACATTTACCAAGCGCTACTTTAATTGTATATGCACCAAGTATTCCCGATGAATAATTATACTGCCCACTTACATAATCAATACATGTAAGCATTAACGAGCCAAGAAGATTTCCCAGATATACTACAACAAGCATTCGTATAAGCTTAAGTGCTGTATGTTTCTTCTGTACAGTTGCCATAATTGCCAGACAGTCTCCCGTGAAAAGCTCAGCACCTGTCATAACAACCATCATAAGTCCCATTGGGAATACAACTCCTGCAACCAGACGTCCAATTCCTACATTGACGATATCATGTGCTGCCACACTGCTTCCGGCTGCGCCAAATGCAATCATCATTCCTGCAAGTATGGCTTTCATAAAAAGCTTGTATGCTGGACAGTCAACCTTACCAACACAACCTTCCACATAATTCTCTATCGCTTCTTTCATAGATAACATCTTTAGTTCCTCCCTGATTGTGTATTCCTACACTTCAATCGTTTTGTTTTAACTGTGTATACAAAATACGCTTGCATATTATAGCAAGCTGAATATTTATTTACAAGTATCTTATAAAGAACAATTCTACATGCTTCGGCACCCCTTTTGGACTTTCTCTGTGCATCACACCTCTCTAAGGTCCAAATCGTCAGACTGACTCTTCCCTTTTGGACTTTAACACGCCTTCCCACCGCTTCAACGTCCAATTCGCCGCGCTTTGGCTTCTCTTTTGGACTTCAACGCGCCTTCCCTCTACTTTAACGTCCAATCCACCACGCCATGTCTCCCATTACCCCTGCACAACAAAAAAGCACCTGTCTGAACGCTTTTCACAAGCGTTCTGGCAGGTGCAAACCCACATATGTATCACATAAATTTTACTTTCCAGATGTTGCCTTAAGTCTTGCCATAGCTCTTGCAAGTGCTGCTCTTGAGTGATAATACTCATGGATACTCTGCTTCTGGCGAAGTCTCTCCTCAGCCCTCTGCTTAGCTTCCTCTGCTCTTCTTACATCAATTTCCTCAGGCTTTTCTGCTGTCTCAACAAGAAGAGTTACACGGTTGTTGACGATTTCAACAAATCCCATTCCAACAACAGCATGAATCCACTCGTCGCTGCCCTCTGGCTGGAACTTCATCTGACCTTCATCAATTGCAATAACCATATCTTCATGATGGGCAAGAATTTCCTTCTGTCCATCGAACTCAGGCACAATCAGAGAACGGCATTTGCCAGCGAAAAACACCCGGTTAGCTGATATTACTTTTAAATAAAATGAACTTGTAGCCATTAGTTTTTCCTTTCTGGCAGGATGTTACTGCATCTTCTCAGCCTTTTTAATAACATCATCTATAGTTCCTACATTGAAAAATGCGTTCTCAGGATATTCGTCCATCTCACCATCAATAATTGCCTTGAAACCTCTTATAGTCTCCTTTAATGGAACATATACACCAGGAATACCTGTGAAGTTCTCAGCAACATGGAATGGCTGTGATAAGAATTTCTGAATCTTTCTTGCTCTGAATACTGTAACCTTATCTTCATCTGCAAGCTCTTCCATACCAAGAATAGCAATGATATCCTGTAATTCCTTGTACTTCTGGAGGATTTCCTGAACCTTTCTTGCTACCTCATAATGCTCCTCACCTACAATGTCCGGCTCAAGAATTCTTGATGTAGAATCAAGAGGGTCTACGGCTGGGTAGATACCCTGTTCAACTATCTTTCTTGAAAGAACTGTAGTTGCATCAAGATGTGCAAATGTTGTTGCAGGTGCAGGGTCAGTAAGGTCATCGGCAGGTACATATACTGCCTGTACTGATGTTACAGAACCATTCTTTGTAGAAGCAATTCTCTCCTGTAATTCACCCATCTCAGTTGCAAGTGTTGGCTGATAACCTACGGCTGAAGGCATACGTCCAAGAAGTGCTGAAACCTCTGAACCAGCCTGTGTGAAACGGAATATATTATCAATGAATAAAAGCACATTCTGATGCTTCTCATCACGGAAATATTCAGCCATTGTAAGTCCTGTCTCAGCAACACGCATACGTGCTCCAGGTGGTTCATTCATCTGACCAAACACCAGGGCAGTTTTTTCAAGAACGCCCGACTCTTTCATTTCTGTCCAGAGGTCGTTACCTTCTCTTGATCTTTCTCCTACACCTGTGAATATTGAATATCCACCATGCTCTGTTGCAATATTGCTGATAAGTTCCTGAATAAGAACTGTCTTACCAACTCCGGCACCACCAAACAGACCAATCTTACCACCCTTTGCATAAGGTGCCAAAAGGTCAATTACCTTGATACCTGTCTCAAGAATCTCTTCTGCAGGATTCTGTTCTTCAAATGTTGGAGGTTCTCTGTGGATTTCCCACTTCTCCTCTGTGTCTGGCTGCTCTCCACCATCAATAGCCTCTCCTAATACATTAAAGAGACGGCCAAGAGTTTTCTCTCCAACAGGAGTCTTAATGCCACTGCCTGTAGCTGTTACTTCCATGTCTCTGCAAAGACCTTCACTGGAAGCAAGCATAATACAGCGGACTGTGTCGTTACCGATATGCTGTGCAACTTCCATTACACATTTTTTATCACCATTATTAACTTCAAGTGCGTCCCTGATTGCCGGAAGGTTCTCATCTTCGAACGCTACATCGACAACAGGTCCCATTACCTGTATAATCTTTCCTTTATTACTCATATTATCTCCTATCCGTCGCATTATTTCTTTCGTTTCTTCTTCTGCGACTTCGCACCAGCGATAACCTCAGTTATTTCCTGTGTGATTGAAGCCTGTCTGGCTCTGTTATACTGTATATCAAGATCGTGCAGCATATCCTTTGCACTCTTTGATGCAGCCTCCATCGCCATCATACGGGCATTCTGTTCGCAGGAGAATGACTCTACCAAAGCTCCGTATACGAAACCAACTATATAATCAGGAACAATTCTGTCCATAACTACTTCTGGGGAAGGTTTTAATGCAAGTTCCTCTCTTTTGAAATCAACCGGTATCTGGATATTGAAATCTGCCTTCTTAAGAGGAAGAAGCTGTTCAATCTGTGTTTCCTCCTGAATAGCATTAATCATACTTGTGTATATGATATACACCTCATCAAGTTCACCTTTTCTGTACAGTTCTATTATTTCTTCTGAAATATTTCTTGCTCTGTTAAGAGTAGGATTCTGAACTGTATAGTGGAACTGCTTCTCAATCTCAATACCGCGCTGTTCAAAATAATGTCGTCCAAGTTCTCCTAATACGAATAATGAATGATTAGGATTCTTTTCAAGCTGCTCCTGCGCAATCTTTAAAACATTATGGTTATATGAACCTGCAAGTCCCTTATCAGCAGTAATAACTATGTAGCCTACCTTTTTATCCGCTGCGTCTTTATCCTCATTTGTCTTAAAATATATACTGCTTATATCAGGTATATGTCTTAAGATTCGGCTCATTTCTGACTGCAGAGTGAAAAAGTATGGTTCCGTGTCTGAAAGCATTTTCTTAGATTTCTTAAGCTTGGAAGAAGAAATCATATACATGGCATTAGTAATCTTTAATGTATCATTGATACTTTTTATTCGATCCTGAATTTCCTTTGTGTTTGCCATATCTATACGCTTACCTTTCTTTTAGCACACATGCATTATGCAAATTCTTTTACTGCTTCCAGAATATTCTTAACCAGCTCATCATTAATCTCTTTCTTATCTTCAATCTGCTTTCCTATTTCAGGATGCTTGAGATCTATGAATTCAAGTAATTCTGTCTGGTGTTTCTTAACTTCCTTAGTAGGTATCTCATCAAATACGCCGTTGTTAGCCATAACAAGTGTCATAACCTGCTCATGCATTGAAAGTGGATGGCAGAGTGGCTGCTTTAAAAGCTCCATAAGGGCTTTTCCGTGCTGTAACTGTGCCTTAGTCGCATCATCAAGATCTGATGCAAACTGTGTAAATACTTCCATCTCTCTGTACTGTGCAAGGTCAATTCTTATGCTTCCTGATGCCTTCTTCATTGCCTTAGTCTGGGCTGCACCACCAACTCGTGAAACCGAAAGACCTACATTAACGGCTGGTCTCATACCTGAATTAAACAGGTTAGTTTCAAGGAATATCTGACCATCTGTGATAGAGATAACATTTGTTGGAATATATGCTGATACATCACCAGCCTGTGTCTCTATTATAGGAAGTGCTGTTATTGAGCCTCCACCTAACGCATCACTTAAACGGCTTGATCTTTCAAGAAGTCTTGAATGAAGATAGAATACATCTCCAGGATAAGCCTCTCGTCCAGGTGATCTTTCAAGCAGAAGGGAAAGTGCTCTATACGCTACCGCATGTTTGCTCAAATCATCATATACAATAAGAACATCTTTTCCCTGATGCATGAAATGCTCTGCCATTGCAGTACCTGCATATGGAGCTATATACTGAAGTGATGCAGGATCACTTGCTGTTGAAGATACAACAATTGAATAATCCATTGCACCATGCTTAGTAAGTGTTGATACAACCTTGGCAACTGTAGATGCCTTCTGTCCGATTGCAACATACACACAGATAACACCTTTACCTTTCTGGTTAATAATTGTATCTGTGGCAATTGATGTCTTACCAGTCTGACGGTCGCCAATGATAAGCTCTCGCTGTCCACGGCCAATTGGGAACATTGAATCAATTGAAAGTATTCCTGTTTCCATTGGTGTGCTTACAGACTTACGGTCTACGATACCAGGAGCATCTTCCTCGATTGGTCTGTAATCTTCTTCTTTAATATCGCCTTTTCCATCAATAGGCTCGCCAAGTGCATTGATTACTCTTCCTACAAATGCGCTGCCTACCGGAATTCCGGCTTTTTTCTTGGTTCTTACAACCTTAGTTCCTTCTTTGATTCCTGTATCCCTGCCAAACAAGATAACGCCTATCTCATTCTCACGGATATCCTGAACCATTCCTTTTACTCCATTATCAAATACTACGATTTCACCATACATTGCATGGTCAATACCGTATACAGTAGCAATTCCATCACCGACCCATATTACATTACCGGTCTCACGGCTTGCTTCATCCCAATTGAAATTCTCAATCTCACTCTGGATAATGGAGATAATATCTGTTGCACTAATTGCGCCCACAGGGGTCACCTCCCAGTTAATTTTCTTTCAAGCTGACAAAAACGTCCTTCAAAACTTCTGTCGTATTCCTTGTGATGTGCTCTTATAACATATCCGCCTAAGAGATCCGCATCCACTGTCTTTGTCAGTTCAATTGTATAATCCGGATATCTGCTCTTTAAGAAATCCTGTGCCTGCTTTGCATTATCATCTTCATCACTGCTGTCTGCACTTATAAGCTCTGCTTTTAAAATGTGGTTTGCTTCATCATCAATTCTGTAATATGAGTCAAATATGTCTCTCATCTCATCACAATAACCAAGCTTACACATTTCTTTAATGAAATTCTTCATAAGTTCCTTGGTATCATCAAGTGCAAACACTTTATCAATGATGTCGTATTTCTTTGCAAGAGGTATTTCAGGATTCGTGAGAATTTTCTGAAGTTCTGAAGTTTTGCTGTATAACTCATCAGCCCTTCTTACATCCTCTCTGCTCACAGACAACCGGTGTAAAACTATTGCATTATTTACTGCTGCCTGCGTCATGAGCATCACCTGTCTTTACGATTTTTCTTGCAGCTATGAGAGCGAGTCTTGCAATATCTGCCTGTGCAGCTTCCGTTGCTTTCTCTTTCTCTGTAGCTATATCAGCCTTTGCCTTTTCAAGCATTACTTCTGTTTCTTTTCTGGTCTTTTCCAAAGCTGCCTCATGCTCTTCCTGTGCTCTGTTTCTAGCATTTACAATAATCTCATCAGCTTCAGTCTTCGCACTTTCAAGCTTTTCGTCATATGAAGCCTTTAATGCATCTGCTTCTTCCTGACTCTTCTTAGCATCATCAAACTGCTGCTTAATCATATCTTCTCTTGCATTGATTACTTTCATAACAGGCTTAAACAGGAACTTCTTAAACACCAGATATAAGACGAGCAGATTGACTACTGTCCATAATATATTCCATGGATCTATACTTAACACTAGCTTCGCCTTCCTTTCTATCTTGTCTTAGTTATCTTTCCCATAAATGTTATTAGCCTAAGAAAAGAATTATAAGAAGGGCGATAACGAAACCATAAATAGCTGTTGCCTCTGCAAGGGCACAACCTAAAAGAAGTGACTTACTAATCTTGCTTTCTGCCTCTGGCTGTCTTGCGATAGCGTCTACTGCACTGCTTGTTGCCTTACCGATACCAAGACCAGCACCGATACCTGTTAATACTGCTATACCTGCTCCGATTGCTACTAAAATTGTTGACATAATAATAATCTCCTTTTTAAAACATTTATTCTTGTTACATATACTCTTACTCTGTAGCCTCTTTTATAAAAAGACCAGTTAAGAATACGAAAACATACGCCTGTATCAGTCCATCGAATATATCGAAGTAACAACTGAATACTGCCGGTAAAACTGCCGGAACTACCATCTTTAATAATTCCATGATTACAAATGAACCTAAAACATTACCGAATAATCGCATGCAAAGTGATAAGGGCTTGATAAATACTTCCAGAATATTAATAGGAAGTATTATAGGCATTGGTTCTGCAAAACTCTTAAGCCAGCCTTTAGTTCCTCTGGCTCTGATTCCTGCGACCTCAATAAGCACAATACTCATCAATGCCAGTGTTGCTGTAACATTCATATCCTTAGTTGGCGGCTTGAAACCAAGCAGTCCTATCAGGTTCGCAATTCCTATGTAAATAGCAATTGCTGACAGATATGGAATGTATGCCTTTCCTTTTTCTCCTACCGTCTCAGTGAAGAAATCATTGAGCCCCTTTATTGCTGTTTCTACAACTACCTGTCTGCGACTGGGGTTTTCCACACTTAGATTTCGGCTTAGCAGAATACACAACAGAAACACAACAGCCATAATAATCCATGTAACAACAACGGATTCATATACTGGGATTCCACCAAACAAAGGTATAGTGAACACTGTCTCGCAATTAAGTTCTTCCATAAGCCCTTCTACCAAAGCATCCATCTGCACGACCTCCTTTCTAAATATGAAACATATTTCTTTTCTGTTCACGGATTTTATTCCACAAAAAAAATAATGTCAAGCCTAGATTCTGCCTAGGTTTGACACTATTTTCTCCTTTAATAATCGTACATTTTTAACAAAAAATTATTTATGACCAGCGTTCATTTTTGTTATTTTTTACATTGAATTCTGGCAAACTTTATTTTTATTTAATAATTTCATTAAAATTTGTCAAAAATGTATCAATAAAATCTGTTAATTTTTCTACAAATTTGTCATTTAATTAAGATATAACCGGTTATTCATTAATTATATTAATCTCTACAAAGCCGTTAAAACACTTGTATTCTCTATAACAAAGTTCCTGAACGTCTCTACAGCAGGAGACATGTATGTACTATTATCATTAACCATATAAAAGCTTCTCTCATATTCAGGTGACTCGATTTCAAATATTTCTACAGACATCTTTTCCAATATATCCATATATGGAACTACCGCTATTCCGAATCCATTAGCAACCAGCCCGGCAATAACCTGATCTTCCTCAGTTTCATATGCAACCTTTACTGTTATGTCCGCTTTTTTCAACATTTCATCAAATATGCTTCTTATTCCAGAGTTCTTGTCAAAACATACATATGAATACCCGGCTGTCTCTGCAAGATTAATGCTCCTTTTCATTTTCTTAGCCAGCGGATGTCCTTTGGAAGTAATAAGCACCAGTCTCTGCTTCATAACGGGCTCAGCCGTAAAATGATATTCTTCTGATGGCTTGGAACAGAACAACAAATCATACTTCCCAAGCTGCATATCGTCAAGCAGCCTGCCCGTAACATCTGTGTGAAACGTAAAATCTATATCAAGCTTCGGATTCTTCTTTATAAATGCTGCCGCCATCCGAGGGACATAGCTTATTCCCAATGGTCTTACAAGTCCTAATCTTATCGTTCCATTTCCCATTGCACTTCTTTTAATAGAAGCGATTCCATCATCTAACACATCAAGAGTCTTTTCTGCATAAGAAAGAAACTCCTCTCCGAATTGAGTCAGAGTTATCTTATGTCCGTTTTTTTCAAAGAGTTTAACACCAAGTTCCTTTTCCATCTGTGAAATTGCATGACTAAGACTCGGCTGTGTAATGCATAATTCTTCTGCCGCCTTCGTGTACTGGCGGATTCTTGCAAGTGTAACGAAATATCTAAGATTATATATATTCATAGACAGACTCCTATGCACATTTATTATCTTAATTATAAACAGTTCTATAGACAAAATCTATAATTTCATTAAAATTATTCATTTGTTATTAATCAATAATGAAACTACACTTAGAGACTGTGATTATGTTCTTTATTAAAAAGAAAGGGGATTCCTTATGAGTTCAATTGATAGTGCAATAGATTTAAATGCTGGTTCTGTTTCTGAAAATGTTAAGACTACGCTTAGGGATGAGCTTGTTCTTGCCTTTGCTGTTATAATCAACAGCCTTGGAGTTGTGCTTATGCTTTACTCAGGAACTGGAATATCTGCAATCTCAAGCGTTCCATATGCTTTTTCCGAAGTCTTCCCTAAGATTACTCTTGGTACATTTACATATATGTTCCAGGGACTTCTTGTACTCAGCCTTATGATTCTGCGAAAGAAGTTCGTACCATCATATCTATTTTCATTCGTTGTCGGATTCATATTTGGTGAATGCATCGACATGCACAATATGTGGGTTCCAATGCTCCCAACTGCAATCGGATTCAGAATTGTGTACTTTATTATAAGCTACTGCCTGATAAGTCTCGGCATAGCTCTTTCTAACAGATGCAAGCTTCCAATTATTCCTACTGACCTGTTCCCCCGTGAACTTGCTGACATCACTGGCGTTGCATATTCACGCATCAAGATTTCTTTCGATGTTATATGCCTTGCCGTAACTGCATGTCTTACCGGCCTGATATTAGGTCATGTTAAAGGTCTTGGCATCGGTACTGTTGTTGCTGCATTTACAATGGGAAAAGCCATCGGCCTTGTCGGCAGATGGCTTGATAAGAAATTTGATTTTGTTTCATTTATGAAGAAATAACTTCCTCACATATTGTCTAATCTATCTTTAATTACATTAATATCATAATCTGGGGCAGATGAGACTACTGCATCGTATATTGGCTTTATATCTGCCACTTCTTCCTCTAGTTCTGAGGCTATTGTCTCCAGAGTTTTTGACTTCTTTACTTTCTTTATGACCTGATTAACTATCTTTAATTGTTCTCCGCTCTGTTCACCCTCTGCAAATACTTCTTGGGTCAATTCTTCTTTTGCTTCTCGTTTTAATTCTTCTATAACTGTTTCTTTTAATTCTTCTTTAGCCATTTCCTTTGCTTCTTCAAATAATGTCCTTCTGACATCCTCCTCATCATAATCATATATACTCACTTCGACGACCTCCTCCCTGTGCTGTTCAAAAAAATCGACAAGTATATCCTCATCTATACATTCGTCAATTGCCTCTGTTACTGCAATCCTGACATCGTCCCCTTCAACTCCCATCTTGAATCTTACTTTATTAACAAATGTCATGTAATCACGCAGCGTTTTGCACTTATTAAGGATATGTA